>ERZ791927.40-NODE-40-length-154300-cov-5.273040_pt1 | contig 154300 bp, 112 predicted proteins | sample MGYA00510130_ERZ791927 | MGnify/ENA primary metagenome ERZ791927 (study PRJEB30046, sample SAMN00792055) | human gut metagenome | study: EMG produced TPA metagenomics assembly of the A metagenome-wide association study of gut microbiota in type 2...
AATCAGATATAAAAAAATTATTTTTCTCCAACAACTCTGCCGTTTATACGATTCACGGTTCGTTTCCACTCCAGACTGTATCTTTTTCCATATTTTGCCTGCCTTCTTGACCCAAGGCACAAAAACAGCCATGATAGAGGCCATGGAATTATTGTCCCTCCAGGAATTGATCGCTCTTCCCGCCGACTCTCCGATAGCCGCGGAAATTCATGTTCAATTGACTCAGTGTCTGAAAAAGACGACTCGGAACAACAAGCCTTATCTGGACGTCACCCTGGCCGACGGAGAACAATCCCTGACGTTGAAAGTCTGGGAGGACAAGCCATGGTTCACCGATTTCATCCAGTCACAGCCAAAATCTTTCCTCTCTATCAAAGGAATTTGGAATAAAAACAGTTACGGGCACGAGGGCAATGATTTGCAAATCCGCCCCCTCTCTCCGGAGGAAACCGATATGCTTTTTTTAGGCAGTCCGGAGTTGAAGAACAAGCAGGATCGCGACTGGGAATCTATCGTGGAGCTGATAGGCAGCATGAGCGACCCCCGCTTACATGCCCTTTGTACCCTATTTTGCACCAAATTCAGAGATCGACTGAAGAGAACGGCAGCCGCCCGCAACTACCATCATGCCCGAAGGGGAGGAATTATCGAACACATCGGGGGGATGATGTGTTGTGCTCACGCGGTTTGTTCCGTGTATCCGGACTTAAACCGCGACCTCGTTCTTGCCGGATGCCTCTTCCACGATTGCGGAAAACTCTGGGAAAATTGCTATCCCGAAGGCGATTTCTCCATGCCTTATACGGAAGTAGGCGAACTGCTCGGCCACATTCCATTCGGCATTGAACTGGTCAATAAACTCTGGGCGGAGATTATGGACAGCCCGGAAAGTTCCGGATGGCTGGCTCTTGACCCTCCATCGGCTCTCGTACGCCTGCACCTCCTGCATATGATTGCTTCCCATCACGGCGAGCTGGCTTTCGGCTCCCCCGTCCCCCCCAAGACACCGGAAGCAGCTGTCCTGCACTACATCGACAACCTTGACGCCAAGGTGGAAATGTTTCGTTCCGCCTACACGACGAGCGAACAACTCTCCCCCCATGTCTTCCAGCGCAAAGCTCCGTTGGCAGGCAACGAAGTCCTCCCTCTGCCCGCCTATACAGAACTTCCCCCGGCACCCGCATACACGGAACCGGAGGAAGAACCAAACGGGGAAACCTTATTCTGACAAAAGCGCCTCATCACTCCTTCAGACACGGAGCGTTTCGACGGCCGTTGCCATTCTTTCCAAAGCATCCAGCATGGAGCTTCGCTGGGTGCCGAAGTTAAACCGTACACACTGGGGAGACCCGAAATCTGCACCATCGTTCAAAAAAACACCGGCTTTCTCTATGAAAAATTCCTGCGGATTGGAAAGCCCCAGTGCCGAGCAATCCAGCCAAGCCAGATAGGTGGCCTGCATCGGCACCATACGAATATCAGGCATGCGGTCGGACACGAACGCATAGAGAGTCTCGCAATTTTTCCGCAGGTAAGCCAGCAGGGCATTGCGCCAAGGTTCCCCCTGTGAATAGGCGGCACGGGCGGACAGGTAGGCGAAACAGTGGATGGAGGGCTGGAGATGGTCGCGCGTGCGATCAAATTTCTTCCGTAATTCCGGGGATGGAATCACAACCATGGTATAGCCGATACCGGCGATATTGTAAGTCTTGCTGGGCGCCGTCATCATGATGGTGCGCTTGAGGTAGCGTTCCGGCAGAGAAACAGCCGTCTCGTGAGTGACCGAGGTATCCATCATGAGGTCACAATGGATTTCGTCCGAGCATAGAATCAAATCATGGCGTTCGCAGAAGTCGGCCACACGCAACACTTCCTCGCGCGACAAAACTTTCCCCAATGGATTCTGAGGGTTGCAGAGAATGAACATCTTCGTGTCCGGGCGTACGGCTTCTTCCATGGCATCCCAGTCGAACAACCATTCTCCCGCTCGGAAAATATGCGGAACTTCGATAGACTCGCATTTGCCATGGGCATGCGCATGACGGATCGGAGGATACACGGGCGTACAGCACATCACCGAGTCTCCGGGATCGCACACGGCCATGACCGATGTGCTCAAGGCCGGAACGCAGCCTCCCATGTGCAGGATCCATGAAGGATCAATATCTGCGCTATGGTTACGCTTCATGTAGGAGACAAGGACGTCCGCCATATCGTCGGGAGGCAGGGTGTAACCGAACACGCCGTGCTCCACCCTGTCCTTGAGGGCATCAATGACACAAGCCGGAGATTGAAAATCCATATCGGCAATCCAGGCCGGCGTCGTTTCGGGATGAAGATCCCACTTGACGCTGTCGGTTTTCCGACGGTTAATACAGCATTCGAAAATAGAGTCGTCGATATTATTGTGCATTGGTTTTTAATGATTCAAAAGTTGACTGCCACAACGCAGCAAAACGGTTGCCGAACTCACGGACAAGATCGGCCTCCCTCTCCGGGGGGGGCTGAATTTCACGTGCGAGGCAAGTCATCCTCACCCCCTGGATTCCGCACGGGGTAATCCACTCAAAAGGAGGTAAACTGGAGGGAAGAATATTCATCGCAAAACCATGCATGGAAACCCACTTCCTGACACCCACTCCAATGGAGGCGATTTTCCTGTCCTCCACCCACACCCCGACAAGCCCTTCCCTCAATCCGGCAGCAACCCCCCATTCGGAACACGCCGCAATCAACGTTTTTTCCAAACTCTCCACGTATCGGTGCAAATCACGGTCAAAGGCATCCAAATGGAGAACCGGGTACCCGACAAGCTGACCAGGGCCATGGTAGGTCGCCTGGCCCCCCCTGTTGATCTCACGGACAGGATAGGGAAGATGAGCCATGTCACGAAGACTCGTCCGGTCACGCGTCCTGCCGATCGTATAAACGGGAGCGTGTTCCAGAAGCAGCAAGTCGGGTTCCTTGCCGGGACATGCCTGATGTTCGGTAACAAGACTTTCCTGCAATTCGAAAACCTCGTCGTAATCACGCAATCCGGGTAACCAAACTACATTCATGAACCCAGAAAAACCAAACAAGCATTAACGACATCCCAACGCCGTCTTATATTGTAGAATCCCAGAACAAATGGATTCGGCAAGGAAATCCCTATAACTTTCCGTGCGAGCCAATGTCGCTTCCCGAGCATTGGAAAGAAAGCCACATTCCACCAAGATAGCTGGATGCTGGATCGTGCAGAGCACCGAATATCTGGCGCGCTTGATCCCGCGGTCAAACGGCCTCATCCCCTTGGTGACGGATTTCTTCCCTCTTATCAAATTCCCCTGTACAGCCGTTGCTAACGCAATATTGGAACTATCTTGCGAATTACCGGCAAGCGCTTCCCGACGCACATTGCGGGACATGGAGGAAGATGTCCCGGCCGGAGCCAAGGTAAAGGTTTCAATGCCATTGGCAGAAGACGAGCCGTCATTGAAATGGATGCTCACAAACACAGCATTGCGGTAACGGTTGGCAATTTGTACGCGTTCCTGAAGGGTCAGATAACGGTCAGTCTCTCGTGTCATGACCACCTTGTAACCAGCCTTGAGCAATTTACTGCGTAAAAGACGCGCAACTTGAAGATTAAGGTCTTTTTCCAAAGACACTCTATTTCTGGCTCCACTGTCATGACCTCCGTGTCCCGGATCAATTATTACAGTATCCAGCATTCTGCCATTACGAATATATTTAGGGCGTAGAACCGGATCGACAATCTTCGTCACATCAATCCGCGAAATAAGAAGTCCTTTGACCGGATCCTCAGCAATCGGATAGGAAAGTACAAATTTGACACCGTTCATGTACATATCCTGAGAGGCAGGTCGTACCTTGAGCCGATACTCCTTCATTTCGTACACCCGCGAGGAACCTTCCTTTTTCTCCAGAGAAAACCCGTAGAAGGAGCGCAAACTGGACATCGTCACGTAGGAGATCCCATTCTTTTCGACAAAGTCCCACCCCAAGGCACGTGCTCCCATTGCCACAAGAACCAGGGCAACGCAGCAAAAGACCATGAATGTATGTCTGAAACCTGCCATACGGAGAGAGATTGACTAAAATTATCGTTTTTCACTTCCTGTCTCAAGAGGAAAATAAGAGCTTTCACAAATTTCACGGCTTGATTTCTTAAAAAATATACAGAAATATGCAAATGTGAGCATTCCTACAAACCTTGAAGCATTCAGGAAGACCGTTCTGACAAGGCCTCTCCTGTTTGCCGCCTTGGCGCTAGTTACGGGAATTATGGCCGGAAACGGTTCCCGGGGATGGATTGCCGCAGGCCTCCTGATTTCCTTTTTTCCCATAGCAGTCAGCCAATGGAGGCTCGCCATCCTCTGTCTTCTCTGCGTCCTTGCCGGATGTCTGCGGATGGACAGTCTTCAGAGGCAATCGGCCATGTCGTTCACATCCCGCCTGAACAATCCGGATACCATTACCTCAGTCACAGGATCCATTACAAGAATCTACACCTCGACAGCATGGCTGGAAACCGATGACAACCATGAAAAGCTGGAAATCCGTTTCCCGGAAACATCTTCCCCATCCATCGGAGAACACTGGACCTTCCGGGGCATGGCTATTCCTATTGATCCTCCCCGTACTCCGGGAGCCTTCGACCGCCGCTCCTGGCTGCTCAGCAATGGAATCGCTTGCCGGTTCAACGCCTTCGAAGGAAGTCTGTCCGGAAAAGGACATTTCAAAAGCCGGCTACTGGCCCTCTCCGAAAAATGCCGCCATGCCGTTGCCAGCATTCTATCCGAACACGGAGCCAGGAAAGACATCCCGACGCAAATTATGATTTCGGTGCTCCTCGGGGATAAAACATCACTTTCGAACGATGTCATGGACGACTTCCGCACCAGTGGCAGCCTCCATATTTTCGCAGTCAGCGGACTCCATGTCGGCCTGGCCGCCGCCATCCTCTTCTTCTTTCTCTACCTCCTGCCCATTCACCCGATCAAAGCCAAAGCCCTCTCTCTGATTTTGCTGGCCGTGTACGTATTCATCACCGGCATGCCAACCTCCGCCGTCCGCGCCTACATCATGATTGCCTTTTTCGTGCTGGGAATGTGTCTCCGCAGGGAAACCCATCCACTCAACACCCTGGCCCTGGCAGCCATCGTCATCCTGTGCGTAGATCCACGGCAATTATTCACCCCCGGATTCCAGCTTTCCTTTCTGATTTTCGGAGCTATTGTCCTGACTGCCGGACTGGAAAACCGCTTACGGCCCTGGTGGAATCCCGATCCCTTCATCCCTCCCAGAATCTACTCCGCCACAGAACGATTCCTCGTCCGCCAGGAACGCAACACAAGATTGATTCTGGCGGTTTCCTTTGCCTGCTGGCTGGTTTCCATTCCCATTACTGCCGTTCACTTCGGAACGTTCAACTTGTATTCTACGCTAGCCAATCTCCTCATGGCGCCGTTCCTCGCTCCCTTGATGGGATTCAGCATATTAAGCATCCTCATGCACTGGCTCCCCATGGCCTCAGCACTATTCAACGCCTGCGCCCGCGTCCCTGCCGCCATTCTGCTCTCCGTCTCGCAATGGATTGCCGGCCAACCCAATGCCCTTATGCCCTGGACGAACGGAGCCTCTCCCTCCGAAGCCATCGTCCTGGCTCTGCCGGGACAAGCGTATTGCATCGCCCTAGGCAACCCCGGAATTCTCATCAATTGCGGCAACGAATACGCCGCCCGACAAATCGTCACTCCGGCTCTCAGAACCTGCGGTTTCCTGCCCCGTTACCTGATATTGACACAGGCCTCACTTCCTCTGACCGGAGGCAGGCAAGCCCTGTTGCAACAGTGGCCGGACATCCAACAGCTGGATATCTCCCGCATGACAGACACAAAACCGGTCATCCTCCGGCACAAACGCTCCGGATGTTTCACCATTTATCCGGCCCATAAAACCTTCTCCACCGGTATCGCCGCAGACAATACTCCGACCATCCTGTGGGAAAACCACGGGAAACGTCTTCTTTTCATTGGAGATGCCCCCATGAGCAACCTTCTCATGCTGCCGGAACACTCCATCCACGCGGATGTTATCCTTATCGGTCGCAACCGTCACGATCCTATAGACGCCCCCGAATGGATACTCCGAACCGGAGCCAGGGATATCGTTTGCCTTGGGGAACGGGAACCGGCATTCGACCTGCTTCCCAACTCCGTCAGAATCCATCACCTCACATCACACAATACACTAATAATAAATATGAATCATAATTCTCCATCCGTTACCCCATGGCGAAATAACGAGTTGGGACATGAAATTTTTCCACCTTCAACGGCAGGCCTTTACTCTCTTACAACCGAACCGTAAAGGGTAAATCCCGTCGATTCTTCAATCTTCACCGGCACGATTTCTCCTATCATCGCGGACAAGCCGTCCAGAATGACAGGCTTATTCTGGGACGTACGGCCCGTCAACCTTTCGCGGTTTGTTTTGGACGGGCCTTCGACAAGAACCTCCTGCTCCGTTCCTACCAATGCATTATTGCGCTCCACGGCAATTGCATTGACAACCGCCAGGAGATCCTGATTTCGCGCCTCCTTGACACGTTCCGGCAATTGTCCGTCCATCTCGGCAGCGGGCGTTCCGCGACGGGGAGAATAGCGGAAAATAAAGGCGTTGTCGTAGCGGATGCGCTCCACCGCCCGGCGCGTTTCCAGATAATCCTCTTCGGTTTCACCGGGGAAACCAACAATAATATCCGTCGTAATCGCCAGATCAGGTCGTGCGGCTCGCATTTTTTCGCATAATTCCATGTAGGCTTCATTCCTGTATGGACGGCGCATAAGCTTCAGGATGCGGTCGCTTCCGCTCTGCATCGGAAAGTGGATGTGGCTGCACAGTTTAGGCAGGTACGTATACGCCCGAACCAAGTCATCACGGAACCCGATGGGATGTGGCGACGTGTAGCGAATGCGTTTCAGTCCCTCAATGTCGTGGATCCGTTCCAGCAGACGGACAAAAGCCGACTTGCCTTCCTCAAGGCCGAATTGGCGCCCGTACCTGTTGACGATCTGTCCGAGAAGGGTGACCTCTTTGACCCCGTTGTCCACCAGCATCTTCACCTCATCCACCACGTCGCCGATCGGACGGCTGCGCTCCGCCCCGCGCGTGTACGGAACGATGCAGTAAGAACACTTCATGTCACAACCCTGCATGATGGAAACAAAAGCCGAAGAACGGACACCGGGATCGACATGATCCCGGATGGCATTCTGGGAATCCTCCTCCTCGTCTACATCACAGACGTGGGAACCCTGAAGGGAAAGCGCCAGATTATCCATCCGGCGTTCAAGACGGCTTTTCAGGATATCGTCCACATAGCGGAAAACCTTGTGGTACTTCTGCGTCCCGATGACGAGATCCAGATGAGGGAGTGATGAGAACAACTCATCCCGGCGGCTTTGGGCCATACACCCCATCATGGCATAGACGACATGGGGACGGTTTTTCCGAAACTTGCCCATAATGCCCATTTTCCCAAGAGCCTTCTGTTCCGCCTGATCACGCACCGAACACGTATTGATCAGGATGGCATCAGCCTCTTCCTCTTGATCCGTAATCGTATAGCCTCCCTGAATGAACATGCGGGCCACCTGTTCGGAGTCGCGCTCGTTCATCTGGCAGCCGTATGTCTTGATGTAAACCTTGGGCATGGAAATGGAAAGTTTGGATTCTTCAGCCGCGTACAAGCGTCACGACGCATTCCAGATGCTTCGTCTGCGGGAACAAGTCAAAGGGCTGAACGGACGTCACCCGGTAACCGGCTTTGTCAAATTCCGCCAAGTCACGTATCTGGGTTGACGGATTGCAGGACACATAAACCACCTTGGCCGGGGCAAATGCAAAAAGCTGGGTCAGGAAGTTCAAATCGCATCCCTTCCTGGGAGGGTCGATGACGACAGCCGTCTTGCCGGACGGAAAAGCCACCTGTTCGAAAATGGCACTCGCATCCGCGGCAAGGAACTCTGCATGGTCGATTCCGTTCGTCCGGGCATTGCTACGAGCCCAATCAGCCGAACTTTCGCTCACCTCAACCCCCAGTACTTTTTTGAACCGGGAGGCAAGCGTCAAGGCAAACAACCCGGAACCGCAATAGGCATCCACCAGATATTCTTCCCCACCGGAGGAGGCTTCATCTGCCACATACGATGTAAACAAGGGCAGAATGTACGGATTATTTTGGAAGAAGTCTCCAGCCAGGAAATGGAATTCGAGGTTCCCTACCTTTTCGGAAGCGATACTCCCGTTATTGGTAATAACCGTCCCCTCGGAAGCCCTCATCAGGATGGTCGCCCCTTTCTTGAACTGGGATGCCGCTTTCTGATAGTTCTTCCGCACTTGCGGCAAAGCCTCGTTGATACATTCCAGAGCAATTTCACACTGCGGCACATCGACAATATCACGCCGGGAACCAACCCTCAGGAAGCCAATCGGCCCCAGGCCTGCCTGAGAATTCTTCGGCTTGTCGAAATGGGGGGTAATTTTCGAACGGTAGTGATAACGGACGGGCGAGGCTATCGCCGGCTTGACGTCAAGCGTCAGCCCGGCCTGCAAACGCAACAGGTCGGCAACCTGGCGGGTCTTCCACTCCAGTTGCTTGTCGTAGGAAAGATGCTGATACTGACAGCCTCCGCAAAAACCGAACAACCTGCATTGCGGCTCCACCCGGTCAACAGACGGAGTCAGTACCTCAACCAAATCGGCGGAGGAACAATTCTTGTCATTGCGCCACACCCTGGCCTTCACACGATCACCGGGAAGGGCAAACGGGACAAAAATCACCCAGCCGTTGTCACGGGCAATGCCCTCTCCGGAATTAGACAATGATTCAATCTCCAATTCCAGTTCATGATGATAAGGGTATGGCTCGGGATGAAATTTTTTCGGGGGTCGTATATCGGCCATGAGTCAATGGGAAAGAATAATCGAGGAGTAGGGAAATGAATCAAAAAGTAGAAACGGGAGAAGGCGAAGCAGCCGCAGGATTGATCTTGCCATCCAACGTCAGAGGCAGAACATCGGGAAGAGTCGGAGTCCGGAGACCGTTCGGAACCTCTCCGGGGAGCGGCCCGGAAGGAATGGCGAAATCATCCGGATCGGCGGACGGATCCCGGACTTCGGAAGGCAACGACAAAATTCCAAGGGAACCGGAAGCCCCCGCCCCCTGGCTGCCGGGCAAGACAACGGGAACCACCCGGCTGTCCTCTCCATCCTTTTTGTCAGGAGAGGCTGCAGGCTGTTCAGGAGCAACCTTCGCCTCTCCATCGCTGGCAGGAGGCGTCTGGTTTGTGGAGCAGGAAGAGAAGGACAGACTCAGCAGTGCTCCGGCAATGAACGTCACGTGTCTCATGAGGCCTGATTGTTGCAAGAGGGAGGCCGGGACGCAACACCAATGTCACTCCTTCATTCATTTTTACCATCAATGCCGGTGAATATGATGGCACGGGTCGAAGAGATCGTGTTCAATAGATTCATCCATATGCACCCGACTATGAAAAATGGCACTGTTTACCTGGTAGGCGCCGGTCCCGGAGATCCCGGACTCATGACCGTCAAAGGCAAAGAATTGATCGAAGCTGCCGATGTCCTCGTTTACGACGCTCTCATCTGCCCCGACATCCCGACGTGGGCACCTTCCGGATGCGAACGCATATACGTCGGCAAGCGCTCTTCCAACCATGCCCTTCCGCAGAATGAAATCAACCGTCTCCTTGTCCGTAAAGCCCAAGAGGGGAAAAACGTCGTACGCCTCAAAGGAGGAGATCCCATGGTTTTCGGACGAGGAGGAGAAGAAGCCGAAGCTCTCCAGCAAGAAGGGATTCCCTTCGAAATCGTTCCCGGCATCACATCGGCCATCGCCGGCCCGGCCTACGCCGGCATTCCGGTCACACACAGGAAGCATTGCACCCAATTCACCGTCTTCACCGGCCACGAATCGCCCGATAAACGGGAATCCATACTTGACCTCGAAGGGATTGCCAAAGCAAGCGGCACCAAAATCATCCTCATGGGCATGAGCCGCCTCGGCGAAATCATGAAAGGCCTCATTGCCTGCGGGCAAAATGCCGACACTCCTGCCGCAGCTATCCAATGGGCCACTACAGGACGTCAGAAAACGGTTGCCGGTTCCGTCAAAACACTAGACCAACTCGTCCGGAAAGCCGGACTGTCATCACCGGCCGTCATCGTCATCGGCGATGTCGTCCAGGAACGCGCGTCTATCAATTGGTTTGAAAAACTGCCACTCTTCGGCAAACGCATCGTCGTCACCCGGACAAGGAAACAAGCCGGAGGTCTCAGCAAAAAACTCCGTTCACTGGGTGCCGATGTCATTGAGCTGCCCACCATCCGGATCACCGATCCGACCGATATCAGGAGCTTCGCTGAAACTGTCGTCGATGCCCACTCTTACGAATGGCTCATTTTCTCCAGTCCGAACGGCGTCGAACGATTCTTCAAAGCCTTCTTCGCCGCTTTCAACGATATCCGCCACATCGGAGGAGCCCGCATTGCCGCCATCGGCCCGGGAACGGCAGCCAAACTTAAGGAATACGGACTTGCTGTCGACCTCATGCCTCAGAAATCCGTTGCGGAAAGCCTGGTCAAGGCCTTCAAAGATGCCCGACCGGAAATCGGAGGCATCGAACACAGGACCATACTGTGGATCCACGCCGAAGGAGCAAGAAACGTCATCGCCACGGGACTTGCCGACATGCAAGCCATTGTCGACGAATGTATCGCCTATAAGACAGTCGCCGAAACGGACGACATCCAGGGAGCCCAGGAACGCCTCCGCCGCGATGGGGCGGATATCATCACCTTCACTAGTTCTTCTACGGCGGAAAACTTCTTCAAGCTTGATCTTCCCTGGCCGGACAAATGCAAGGCAGCCAGCATCGGCCCCGTTACGACCAAGGCTCTTACGGAACTTGGTCATGCACCTTCCATCAAGGCTTCGCAATACGATATCGACGGACTTGTGGCCGCCATCGTCAAAGCCGTCGGCAAGAAGTAACCGTCCCAATCCCATCCCACGGAAACATAAAGGGCGAAGAGGGAGCTCCCTCTTCGCCCTGAAAATGTCGGTACGTTGCAGAAATAGCCTTAACGCAACCCCATGATCTCCAACTCCGCATTATTCTGCGTTCTGGCGATATTCTTGAGCAGCAGTTCCAAGCCTTCCCAGCCGGGCAGCACGGCCAACTGACGGCGTACCTGGAGGATCTTCTGGAACTCCTGTTCGTTATACAGGCGGTCATCATTACGAGTACCGCTCTGACTCAGACTGATAGCGGGATAAATTCTGCGTTCGGACAATTCCCTGTCCAACCGGATTTCCATATTCCCCGTTCCCTTGAATTCTTCAAAAATCACTTCATCCATACGGGATTCCGTGTCGACAAGACAGGTCGCCAAAATCGTCAGGCTGCCCCCCTCTTCCACATTGCGGGCAGCTCCAAAGAATTTTCTCGGTTTTTCCAGAGCATTGGAACCAAGGCCACCGGACATAATGCGACCTCCGCTCTGGTTAGCATTATAGCCACGCGACAGGCGCGTCAGGGAATCCAGAAGAATAACGACGTCCTTCCCCTGCTCCACCAGACGCTTGGCCCGTTCAATCACCAGATCGGAAACCTGGGCATGGCGGCGCGAAGGTTCATCGAACGTAGAGGCAAACACGGACACTCCCACCGTTTCTTCAAAGTCCGTCACTTCCTCCGGCCGTTCATCAAGCAAGAGGACAATCAGTTCAATATCACGGTAATTGGCGTGAATCGAACGTGCGATCGTCTTGAGCAAAATCGTCTTTCCTCCACGGGGTGGAGCCACAATCAAGCCGCGCTGGCCCTTGCCGAAGGGAGTCACCAGATCCAGAACCCGCATCGCCGGTGAATCGATTTCTTTATTCTCCAGAATAATGCGTTCCCGCGGAAACAACGGCGTCAATTTGTCAAAGTCCTTCACGGCGCGATATTCCTCGGCAGGGATACCCTCCACCTCCAGCACTTCGCAAGCAGACAGATATTTGTCATGCGGACGCAACCGGCGCAAACGAACCTTGACCATATTACCGACTTTCAGGCCATGTCTCCGAATCAACTCACCCGATACATAAATATCATCGGGAGACGTGCGAAAACTCTTCACCGGATCACGCAACATGGCATAATTATCCTTGGCCTGCTCCATGACTCCCTCTACAACCAGGTCACGCCCTTCACGCAGATACAAGCGGCCCAATTCAAAAACCAATTGGGATTTCGTCAGTCCGCCGATATTGCGAAGCGAAGTATTTTCGGCCATTTGCTGGAGCTCCGTCATGGAATGCAGCCTCAGTTCATTCACGGAAAGAATGGGCAACGGCTCCACAGAAGAGACAGCTTCCGCAATTTGCGAAGGTTGGACACTATCTGCATATTCGGGACTCGCCCCATCTGTTGGGACAATAGTTTCCACAGCTCCCGCCGGAACGGCGTCCTGGACGGGGTCCTCCTGATCAAGGTTCAATTCCTGTTGTTCTTCATTCATGAAAAAAATGATGGTATAAACGTTCTGTCTGGCTGTAGAGGAGAGATTCGGGTCCTTCATTCCAAAGAACCATGTCCGCCCGAGCCAGCTTTACGGATAATGGCAACTGAGCTGAAAGAATCGACTGGATCAATTCACCGCCAAATCCGTTTCGTCTGGCTAAACGCATACGCTGGGTTTCCGGAGATACACCCACGACACATACCGCGTCTTGACCATAATCCGCCCCTCCTTCGAAAAACAGAGGGACATCAATGACAAAACCCTTAACAGCTTCATTCTGCCGCATGGCATCCACCCGTGCAAGACATTCTTGTTGCAGTACCGGGTGGATTAACGCCTCCAGGCGGGAACGTTCCTCCGGATTTCCAAAAACAAGTTCCCGCAACCAGGAACGATTGACGGAACCGTCGACCTGCAGGCAATCCGGTCCAAAGGCTTCCAACAACAGAGGCGCCACACTACCGCTTTCATAGAGACGTCCCACTTCTCTGTCACAGTCAAAACAGACAATCTTCCCATTCCCCAGAGCCAACAAATGCCGGAGAACGGTCGACTTACCGGAGGCCACCCCTCCTGTCAATACAAGCACTTTCATCATCATTGCGATAGATTGGCTTTCTTCTTCCTATCGTTCGGATCACGTTCATCCCACAGAATAAAAAGCAGGCACAGGATAACCTGTGCCTGCCTGCAAAACAAGCCGTATGGCTGGCAATCTCCTTCGATTACGGAACCGGCGGAAGAAGGCCGGAATCAGCTCCACCGATCATGGCGGTATCGCCAGGGGAGGCAGGGGTATCCGAAGCGCCACGACCACGAATCGGCTGGCCGGTAGCATCAATGATCTGACCTGTCACGAAGATCATCAGATTCTTCTTGATGTGGCTTTCGGAATTACCGCGGAAGAAGCGGCCGACAAAGGGAAGATCACCGAAGATCGGTACCTTGTCTTCAACCATCTGGACATTTTCGGAAATCAAACCACCGATGGCAACCGTGTGACCGTCGTAAACGAACAGGCTGGTCTTCACGCTACGAGTGGAGAAGATGGGCTGTTCAATACGGTTATCCGTCAACGTGATGGAAACGGGCTGACCGTCGCTGCCGACACCAGTGGACTGAATCGGACTACCGTAGTTGACGAATCCTTCGAACTCAATAATGGAAGGTTCGAAGCCCATTTCAATCACATAGTCGTTTTCACCGACCTGGGGTTGCACCTTGAGAGTCACACCAACAGGTTTCATTTCGAATTCCGTCGGAGTCGTCGGCGTCACCGGGAACGAGTTCACGGTGGGCTGGCTCGAACCAGTCAAACCGTCGAGAATCGACGAACCACGATAACTGTCATTGTAGTTGTTACCCGTGCTCTGGGGAAGTTGCGGGGGTTCGAATGCAGTCGGGTAGATAAACTCGCGAATAATCTGGATGGTTGCTTCATCACCGGGCTTGGCCGTCACGCTGGGAGCCGTCAAAACATCGGAACCCTTCTTCTGGTTCAATCCACGCATAATAGCCTGGAAAGCACCTTCATCGTAAATACCGGTCATGGACAGAATACCGGGAGCCGGATTAATAGCAGTAGCTTCCGTACGATTCTGAGTACGCAACAAGTTATCGATACCGTCTCTGGAAATGGCAGCGCTACCGGAGCGGACACCACCTGTAGCGAGACCGTTCAGGTTATTAGCCGAATTGATCGGCCAATTGCCGACATTCGAGTTCGGAGCAGAAACGAAGTCATTGGACGTCAAGCCGGAATTGGAACCATTGCCACCACCGACAAAGAGGGAACGGGAATCATTGGCGGAGAACGGAGTCACCACCCAGTCAAAGCTGAGTTCATCCGTGTTTTCCTGAGTGATTTCCACAAACTTGGTCATGATTCTGACCTGCTTGTTCTTGCCCTTCAGGTTTTCAATCAACTGCTCAACCATATCGAGGTTGGCCGTGGAGTTGCGCACCAAAAGGGTGGAGTTACCTGCGAAGTAGGAAGCAGAAGCTCCATCAGGGAAGGAAACGCCAGCGTTCTTCAACAAGGTCGTCACCGGGGGCCGAGGACGGATGCTGGAGGAACCACCGGATGACGATGTATCGGCAAACGGATCGGCCGCTGCACCGTCTCCGGATTCACCGGAAGCGGAATCCAGAGAGGAAATAAAGTTCGGCGGAACAGTGAACGTACGGGTGTAGAAATCCGTATCATTGCCACCGGCAGGAAGAATAGCGACAGCATAGTCTTCCACCTTATAACGCAGACCGGCATTCTGGCAGATGAATTTCAGCACTTCGATCATCGGAACGTTGCGCAACTTGAGCTGCTTGATACGCTTGGTCTTGAGCTCAGGAGCGGGTGCGGGTGCGGGTGTTCCGGCATCGGCCCCTTCGGTTCCTTCGTCAAAGGAAAGATCAAGAGAGGTTTCGGTAGGAGCGGGACTGCCGCCAGCCTGGGAATCACTGATCACAAAGTTGATACCGCGTTCGCCATTCGCACCGGGATTATTATCAAGCTGCTGGGAACGGTTTCTCAGGAATTCAATGGCTTCTTCAACAGTCGTGTCCTCAAAATCGACAACAGGAATGATGATCGACTTGAGTTTCATCGTATTGGCCGTAGCACCATATGCTTCCACCGGCTGGGAACCGCTATTGTCGCCGTCTGTAGGCACTTCCAGAGGAAGAGGAGTTTCCCAAGCCTTGGTTACTTCGGCGAGCATTTCGGCACGAGTCTGATCGTAGGCGGCACGGTAGTACTGGTCGCGGCGGCGATCCACCGTTTCCATACCACGACGGGCGGCCGTATTGTACGGATCAATGCGGAGCACTTGCTGGAATTTGCTCTTGGCAGCGTCAAACTGCCCCAAGTCAAAGAACCCGTATGCCATGCGGAGCTGCTTGTTGACTTCTTCCACATCCTTGACGTACTGAGGAGTCTTGGCCGGATTCGTGCGGACAGGATCGTCCAGGTAATCAAGTTCACGCTGGGCAAGCTTGTTGCAGGGGTTGATCTTGAGCGCATCCATGAGAAGCTGGCGGGCTTCGTCATACTGGCCGATCTTCACATACTGCTGGGCAAGGGCAACGCTGGCTTCCCCAATGCTTTGAACAATGAAAGCGCGGCGGGAATCCGTAACGGGAGCCTTGGGCAGAATGTCGAGAGCACGGTTGTATTCATCCAGAGCTTCCTTGTACTTCTGGTCGCGATAGTACTGGCGGCCTTTTTCCAAGGTACTCATGGACTCCTGCGTGCGTTCTTCACGACGAGCCTGAGCCCTGCGGGCGATATCGGACTGACCACCGCCATAGTAACCGGCGGCAGAGGTACCGGCGGCGCTGGAGGCGCCTACGGCTCCGTAGTCACCGGCCTGCACAAAGGGGCAGGAGGCAGCGATGGCCATCAAAGCGATGAGGCTTCGCTTGGAATGATAGAGAGGTGCTTGATCCATAGTTAGGTAATTCTTTTTGCAGATTTTCGAGATTTGTGAAGCTTTTTTTTCAGAAAAGCGCCGATTTGTTTATTATTTGCTCAGGTTCCAGGTTCTGTTCTTGCCATCGATTTCGGCCTTGAGAATAGCCGATCTCGACTTAAGGTCAACGGTTTCCAAAGTGTAAACCGTCTTGTCGTCACCAGGAATCGTGAAAGTTTTTCCTTCTTCAACCTTGATGGTTTCACCAGACTTGGGTCCGGCGGAAATAGTTAACTCAACCGATTTATCTTGGATAACGGCAGGATATTTATTCCCCTTCCGGATCTCGTAAATGGTTCCTGCTTTCGTGGGTTTTAAATCTTCCACGATAGCAACAGACTCATTTTCCTTGATTCCGGTTTTGGACTCAAATTCCTTTTTGGTTACTTCCTTCAACTTGAAGCGCCCCGGATCCTGCACGGCAGGTTTACCTTCTTTGGGCGTGGGCATGGTGGCGTCAACTTTAACGTCTTCACGCCACAATGTGGCACCATTACGCGCCAGCGCCTTGAAGGTGTAGTCGGGAGGCATGTCGTCGGAAGAGAACACGAGCTGATAGCCGGTAGCAGAAAAGCCGGTCAAGCCAAGTTTGGCAATCAGCAGAGGATGACTGTTGGGGTCTTTAGGATTCGTCTTGGCTTCGAATTCCTCTCGAATTGTAAATCCATCTCCATCGGGATCCTGCGTCAGCGCATCGGAAAAACGGAGGATATCCGCCAAGCCGTTCTCCAGGAACCATGTATTGGGAATCGGAGGATGAATGGGAGGTCCGGCATTAATATCGATCGGAGTCGTATCACCAGACTTCAACCACAGTTCCGGAGCAACGAACAGATCGAAATTCTGAGCACCAACCTTGGGGCGTTTGATCTCATGATTTTCGTTCAGATAAGCCTCCAGCTCCAAGGACTGATCCACTCCGGGAACGGATACCTTGTTACTGGAAACGGCCGTGTCTACCTTGTAGGTCTCATCGAGATTGACATAGGTCAATGCGCCAACACCGAGACCAGCCAGGCCCAGGATTCCGCCGACAGCAAGAGCTACTTTATCGTATTTTTCTGAAAAAGACATAACTTGATTCTATCGATGGGGGTTATTTGTTCTTGGTTGCAGTTTCGGGCTGTTCAGGGAAGTAGATGAGACTCACGACCAAATGGACATTGACTTTCTCATTTCCCAGTACCTGGCGAAGGATTTCCACCGACTTGGGTGCATCATCCTCTTCATTGCTGTCGGCCGGCCTCACATCACGCTTGACCTCTCCCGTTCCCACTCCTCCGGCCAAAGATATACCGGGAGAGGAAGGTTTGACAGCCGAGGCCGCCGCAGAGGCAGTCTTGGGCTTCTCATAGGAAGGAGGCGTCTGGATCTCATTCTTAACGCGGAGAGCGGAAATCGTGAAGAGATATTGGTCGTTCGTCGTAATATCATTCAGGAACGTAGCCACCGATTGGCGGTCTCCCATAAATGCGACTTCGAAGGTCAACGGCTGCCACAACTCGGAAGAAGCTTTTTTACCTCCACGAGGACGGGCGGAAGCTTCCGGCCTGGCGTTACTTTTAGCCTTGGTATCTGCGCCCACTGCTTCAATTGCAAGAGGAGCACGGTACACGCGCATGAATTTGCTCACTCCACTTTCGGCAAGCTTGGTCAGGAAGTAATTCATTCCCAGACGCTCAAAGTTTAACATCGGAGCTGCCGTCGAAGGCGGAGCCGATGCCATATAGGCATTGAAGCCCATATACTGCGCTTCAGGAGTCACAATAATGTTCTTGGCCGCACAGGCATTCTTCCAATCCGCCGTCATCTTTTTCAAGTCATTCTGGAACGCCTGGGCGTCAATATTCTCCAAAACGCAATTTTTGCGGAATGGAGCATAAAGAGCCTCAATAGACGACATGCTTTCCTTGTAATCCTTAAGGATTTCCGACGATTGCTTCAACACCTCCTCAGTAGGAGGCATGGCATCCCGGGCCATGGATTGAATGCTGCCTTCCGCCGAACGGATTTTTTGCTGAAGTATTTCGGCTTCCGAATTCTTGGAGATGCCCACGGCGGCAATGCCCGCTACGAGAACAACCCCGATTCCTCCGGCAATAATGGATGCTTTGTTTTCTTTGATCCAACTGCTCATAATAGTGTTCGTTTAACTTTTACCGTGGGTGATTAGTTCTGTTGTTCTTGAGTCGTAACCGGCAAGGGACGCTTGAGAGGCAACACCAGAGAGAATGACTTGACGAAATTATTGCTCGTCTTGGCATCGCCTGCAGCAAGAACCTGTCTCATTTCCAAAGGAGAGCCATCGGGCTTCTTGAAGGTAAACAGGGACTTGTCTCCATTGGCTTCGATCTTCTTGCGGATGTCCTGAATGACGGATTCTCCTCCCAAGGCATTGCGAACAAAACCTTTCAAGAGAATGGCATTGACTTCAAGCCGCTTGGGGGCACTCGCCTGCCCCGCCCCCGGGCGTTTGGCAGCAGCCGAAGCATCCGGAGTAGTAGGAACGACAATGGAACTGGCCTTTTCCGTCGCAAAGGTATCCTTCACGATGGCATCGCCCGACATTCCGTCAATGTTGTTGGGATTGTAATTGGTCAACGGCGAAAAATCCGTTACCCAGAAAGCATCGCTAGGAGCCGTATCCACAAACTCGGAGAGCAGGGACGAATAGCCGTAACGTTGCAGGGAAAGAAGTTCGTACTGGGCCAACTTGCCGTTGAGATCGTTGATGGCAGTCTTGTTTTTCGCAATCTTGTTTGCCAACGCCTGCACGCTTTCTTCTTTTGCACCAACGACTTTTTCCACTGCTACGGCACGTTCCAGACTCATGAAGGAAGCTGCCGTATAAATACCGGCACCAATCACGGCGATAACAACTCCCATGATCACCTTTGGCAACTTGCGCTTGGCCTCACGTCTTCTACCGACAGCAGTCGGAACCAGATCGATATTGATCGCAGCACGTCCCACGGCATCCAATGCGGTACCGACAATGCCGCCCAACATGTATGCCTCGGCAGCCACTTTGTCCACATTGACCTGCGAACCTACGCCCACATTGTGCAACGGATTGAAGAATGCAACCGGGATTCCCAGACGTTCTTCAAGGAATTCCTTAGTATAGGGAAGAGAAGCTCCGCCGCCGCACAAATATGCCTTAACAGGGGCACTGCCATGCATCTGGGCCCGGTAATGGTTCGTCGTACGCTGGATTTCGGAAGCAAGGCGGGTCATCGCATTGCGAATACTCGTAGCCAGGGCTGCCACTTCAGGATCCATTCCCTCCGTCTGTCCATTAGTCATGGATACGAGGCCCTTGGTAACCTTGGCCTGTTCAGCTTCCATAAAGCTCGTATTAAACTCACGGGCAATAGCGGACGTAATGAACACGCCGCCGGCTGAAATACTGCGGGTAAAGAAACGGCCTGCCTCACAGTAGATCAAGTCCGTCGTCTTGGCTCCGATGTCGATAATCATCGCCGGGTCATTGTCATCCGGGTAGCTGTCACGATACGCATTATAGATCGATGCCACAGCGCAATCAACCTGGCCGGTAACTAATCCGTGGGACTCGACGACATCATCAAGACTATTGAGGGCGTCCGCCTTGACAGCGACAAGAACAGCTTCCTGCTCCAGTCCGTTGGAAGGAAGAAGATGGTAGTCCCAGATTACTTCATCGATCGGGAACGGGACCTGCTGCTGGGCCTCAAACTTAACAAGCTGGGTCACATCGGCATTATCGATCGGGGGCAGTTTGATGAAACGGATGAAAACGGATTGTCCGGAAACGGAGTAGTTGACCGTACTGCCTTTAACTTTGAGTTCGCTGACAAGCTCTCCGATGGCGGAACTCATCTGTCCAAGGCGCATGGATTCCTCGGAAGGATCAAGATCAAGGACTCGCGATCCATAACGGCTCAGGGCCAGACCGTTCTTGCCGGAACGGGTAAAGACGCCCATCGTTACCCGTTTGGACCCCACGTTTAACGCTACAATTTGTCGGCTATCAGACATGTACTGGTGGTGTTAGGATTTCGTAATATACTGAGAGAGATAACATAAGTATTTTGATCATGCAACAGGGTTACTCGGTAGCACCGCCTGAGGAATTCTCGTCGCTCTTGGGGGAGATTTCCGGGTAACGGTCATACCAGAGCATCATGAAAGGAGTCTGGTTCTTGCTGAGAAGAGGATAGTTTTCGCTGAGGGTAAGAGATTGGCTCTCCCACCAGTTTTTCTTGCGTCCTCCCGTTTCCGGATAAATGGTCTTGTCACCATAAGAAATAGAAATTCCTGTCTTTTCGAAGAGAGAACCCAGCACGGTTTCCGAACCGGTCAGACGTTTGACGGAAGAGGGAGAAAGGAAAACGCAGGCGTAGAATGTTTCCCCGACAGGGACATTCACATAGGTAATTTCCTTGGTCAACAGGAGGGTTCCGGCAGGACGTTCATCCGGGGGAGTTTTGACAGCCACATAAAATTTGACTTTCAAATCGTTGAGAAACAGAGGCGCCTTCCTGGTTACAGAATCCCGCGCATCGACTTTGATAGCAGCTTCGAGGTAGGCCCATGCCTTGGGCTTGAATCTCATATCCCTCGTCTGAGCCTGGATTGTCGGGGAATCCATGGACTGGACACGTTCAATCTTCACGGGGCCGACCACCTTCACCACCGTTTCTGCCTGAGCAGAGCCCGAGAATAGAGAAAAAGCGCCAGCTACGGCCAACATCATTTTAAGAGCAGTCTTCATAGGAGAATTCAATTCTTATCTCTACTACAATAAATCCCCCCCCATGGCTAGCAAAAGCTTCCAATTTCTCCTCCTTTAGCAAAAAAAAGCATTCTCAAGCCCTCTGAAGGCGGGTAAACCGCGATTTTCCCTATCTCTACCGAATTACCATGCACGCATTCTTGGTTCTTGACCTCAAGCCATCGTAATTCCATTCTGCCCCCGCCATGGAACCTTACGATCTACTGGAAAATTTTTCCAATGCCTCCGGCATCTCCGGTCATGAAGATGAAGTGAGAGCCCTATTCGTCTCCTCCCTCCAGGGATGCGGTCGCTTCTACACCGATAAAACAGGGTCCACCATCTGTGAACACGGAGACTCCGGCCCGCGCATCATGCTGGCGGCACACATGGATGAAATCGGGTTCCTCATCCAAAACATCACTCCGCAGGGATTCCTCCAGATAGTCCCCATCGGAGGTTGGTGGACGCATACCCTGCCCAGTCAACGCGTCATCATTACCACTCGTTCCGGCGAAAAAATCCGAGGAGTCATCGGTTCCAAGCCTCCGCATCTTCTACCCGAATCCCAAAAGAAATCCCTGATGACCATGGAGGCCCTCTTCATCGACATCGGAGCCGAATCCGCCGACCAGGCCATCCATGAATTCGGTGTTCACCCCGGGGATCCCGTCACCCCGGACTCCACCTTCACCTACCTCCGCAACAAAGGAAGAGTCATGGGTAAAGCATTCGACAACCGCGCAGGCCTCGCCGCCATGACCGTAGCCACCCTCAGCCTCACCCGAAGCGGTCACCCGAACATCCTCCTTGCAACCGCCACCGTCCAGGAAGAAGTCGGTATCCGTGGGGCCAAAACAGCTGCCCAGGCAATCCTCCCGGACTGCGCCATCATTCTGGAAGGCCCTCCCGCCGACGACACTCCGGGGTTTGCTCCATCGGAATCCCAAGGGAAACTCGGAGGAGGCGTCCAAATCCGCCTTTACGATCCGACCGCCATTACCAACCCGCGCCTCGCCCGCCTTGTAGAAGAGACCGCCCTCAACGCCGGCATCCCCTACCAGCTCACCGTCCGCCGATCCGGAGGTACCGATGCCGGAGCCATCCACCTCTCCGGACAAGGAGTTCCTTGCATCGTTCTTGGTATTCCCGCACGCTATATTCATGCCCATAACGGCATCATGTCACTAGCCGATTTTGACGCGGCCATCGCCCTTTGCGAAGCCCTTGTCCGCCGTCTGGACGCCAAGGCTGTTGCCTCCCTCACGCAATATATATAAAAACACAAGCGGCTCCCATGTTCGCCACATACATCCACGACCTCAACCCCATCCTCCTCCAACTGGGAGAAACGATTGCCATACGATGGTATGGCATTGCCTACCTGATGGGCTTTGTCGCCGGGTACTTCCTCCTCAAGTACCTCTCCGGAAAAAACCTTTATCCCATCGCCCAAGAGAAACTCTCCGACTTCATCACCTGGACCGCCGTCTTCGGCGTACTTCTCGGAGGCCGTCTCGGCTACGTCATTTTCTATTGGATCCCCAACCGGGGACTGGACGCTTTCCTGGCCGACCCTCTCACCGCCGTCCGCGTCTGGGAAGGAGGCATGGCCAGTCACGGAGGTATCATCGGAGTCACGCTTTTCACTCTCTACTATGCGCGGAAGCACGGCATAAACTGGGTTGCCATCACCGACGGACTTGCCATTGTCGCTCCGGTCGGGCTCTTCTTCGGACGCATGGCCAACTTCATCAACGGAGAACTCTATGGACGCATTATCCATAGCCACTCATGGGTCGGCATGAAATTCCCCGCCGAATTGCATGAAAACATGCAACTACGCCACCAGGCTCTTCAAAAAATCTACGACGAATGCCCCGACTCCATCCTCCAAAACCTGGCAGCGGCATCTCCTTTGCCCGACCGAGCCGACGCCTATTCGGCCCAATGGATGATCGAACGCGTTCGTGATACCCCGTCCATCAAAGACATCGTCGGATCCGTTCTGCCCGAACGCTACCCGTCTCAGCTTTACGAAGGTCTGGCCGAAGGCATCATCCTTTTCACTGTCCTTTGGGGTATACGTATCCTCTACCCCAAAGCCTACAACGGCATCTTCAGCGGCATTTTCTGTTTCCTCTACGCCATAGGACGAATTATCGTCGAAAATTACCGGGAGCCGGATTCCCCTGTCTGGTTCAATCTCACCCGGGGTCAATTCCTTTCCCTCTTCCTCTTCCTGATCGGAACCGGCTTCTTCATCTACGCGTTCAAAACGAAAAAAACCGTCCAGACCGTCAATTAGCCAGATCATCCAAAACTTTTTTCTCCAAATACAAAAAAGGGCTTGATCCGACTACATAAAACAGGTAGATTCCGCCCGCACCACGTGAACGGGTAGGTTCCGGAGCGGTCAAACGGGGCAGACTGTAAATCTGTTGTCTTTCGACTTCGCTGGTTCGAATCCAGCCCTGCCCACCATTGTGGTTCAACAAAGCCCTTCGTTAGAAGGGTTTTTTTATTGCCTTAATCAGGATAACGGGCCGGATTTGCCCCTTTCTCCCCAATCGTCCGTGTAATACAACGATTTATCATGGTAATAGGAAACAATTGACGTATCATGTGCTTGGCAAATGAGACTTGTATAACCCAGTCTCCCTCTTGCGCCCGGGCTAATCCATACCAATCGTTTATCCATGAAAACGCATCACATTTGGAAGAAGTGTCATATCGGGATTCTGTGCATCGTATGTGCGTTTTTCATTGAGGTGAAAAGCGCGTCAAGCGCAGAACATACCGAACATTCCCTAAAACGGGCTGTTGAAGGAAACTTCCTGATGGGAGTCGCCCTCAACACCCGCCAAGTTAACGGACGGGATCAACAGGCAACCCGGCTCATCAAGCAACACTTCAATTCCATCGTGGCAGAGAATTGCATGAAGAGTTCCGCCATCCATCCGGAAAAAAACCGATTCAATTTTGCCGATGCAGATAAGCTGGTGCATTTCGGCGAAGAAAACGGCATGGCCGTCATTGGTCATTGCCTCATCTGGCATTCCCAACTCGCTCCATGGTTCTGTATTGACGAAAACGGAGCCAAGGTATCTCCCGATGAACTTAAAAAGCGCATGAGGGACCATATCCATGCGGTCGTAGGTCGCTACAAGGGACGCATTAAAGGCTGGGACGTTGTCAATGAAGCTATTGAATCCAACGGTTCCTGGCGCAAAAGCCCCTTTTATGAAATCCTGGGACAAGAATACATTCCCCTTGCCTTCCAGTATGCCCACGAGGCAGATCCCCAAGCCGAGCTATACTACAACGACTACGGCATGGATGCAAAAGCCAAGCGCAACAAAGTTGTGGAACTGATCGGAATGCTCAAAAAGCGGGGTTTGCGCATTGATGCTGTCGGCATGCAAGGCCATATGGGGATGAAGTATCCCGAACCGGACAATTTCGAGAAAAGCATCTTGAGTTTCAGCAATACCGGAGTCAACGTCATGATTACGGAATGGGATATGAGCGCCTTGCCAAACGTTCAAACCGGTGCCAACATCGCCGACACGGTCGCTTATCGGAAATCAATTGATCCATACACCGATGGTCTGCCGGATGCCATATCGCAAGCGTGGAACAACAGGATGAAAGAGTTCTTCAATCTTTTTCTAAAACACTCCGATGTCATTACACGTGTCACGGTATGGGGGTTGACGGACGGAGACTCATGGAAAAACGGATTTCCCGTCCGGGGCCGCGTAGATTATCCCTTGTTATTCGATCGACACTACATGCCCAAACCTTTCGTTCAGGAGATGATTGGACGCCAAGCGGATCCCTCAAGATAACTTCCATGATTCACCCGCCCCGCCTATCCCTCGCCAAGGAAACAGATCTACCGGATATCTTGAACCTCCAGTATCTGGCCTACCGCAGCGAAGCGGAACTGGTCGGAGATCCCCGCATTCCTCCCCTGTTGGAAACTCTGGATGATTTGAAACGCCAATATGAAACCGGCACAATCATCTGTTCCATGCACGATGATGCAGGACTCCTCATCGGCTCCGTCCGAGGTACAATCCGAGACAAAAATCTTTTCATCGGCAAAATCATGGTCCACCCTCGCTACCAGGGGCAAGGCTACGGGAAGCAACTGTTGAATTATATAGAGCACAAAGCTCCCGATACCGTCGTTCGCTTCGAACTTTTCACCAGCAATCTCAGCAAACGCAATCTGTCCCTCTACCTCTCCATGGGGTACTCTGTTTTTCGGGAACAAGCTGTCGCACAAAGAAAATGGGCATTCGTTTTTATGGAAAAAATCATATCAAGGGCCATAATCTTCCCCATCCGTGAAGAGCCATAAATTCCACTGCAAAAACCACAATCGCCCCTAATTCTAAAAAAAACTTTCAACGGGAAACTCTTCGAGTACAATACATGCGATTTATGAACTGGCTCCTATCAATTGCACTGCCTGCGGCAGTATTCGCGACCTGTGCCTCCTCTCAGGAACAAACTCTTAAGGAACAGGAACAACGCCCCAACATCATTATGATCATCACAGATGATCATGCCTATCAAACTCTTGGCACCTGCGATAAGGATTCTCCAATGCCTTATCCCAATTTCCACAAAATGGCAGATGAAGGCATGGTCTTTGATCGCAGTTACTGCGCCAACTCGTTGTGCGGTCCATCCCGCGCCTGCATTTACACAGGGAGGCATTCCCATATGAATGGCTACCTGTTCAACGAACATGCCAAGCCTTTTGACGGTTCCCAGCCCACCTTCCCCAAAATGCTTCAGAAAGCCGGCTATCAAACGGGGCTTGTCGGCAAATGGCACTTGGAATCCAATCCGACCGGATTCGACTACTGGGAAATCTTCCCCGGTCAGGGCAACTATTTCAATCCCGACTTCATCACTCCCGGAAAAGACGGCAAAAGGATCGTCACCCGCGTCCCAGGCTATGCCACCGAACTCGTAACCCAAAAGAGCATCGACTGGCTGGATAAGCGAGACAAGGACAAGCCTTTCATGCTCGTCGTCGGCCACAAGGCACCGCACCGCAACTGGTGTCCGTCCATCCAGAACCTGGGACGAGCCAAACAATTTGCCGACACGATTGATCCCCCCTCTAACCTGAAGGACGACTTTTCCGACCGTCCCGACTTCTTGAAAAAGACGGAACAGACGCTCGCCAACCACTTCGATGTGTGGTCCGACGAACACCTTATCAAAGAAGTCGTTCCGGAAGACATCCGCAAAATGATCGTATGCCCCAAATACGAATGGCCTATGCCCGAATGGGGGCGGATGAACCCTGAACAGAAAAAAGCCTGGTACGACTACCATAAGGCCCGTACCGAAAAACTAGTTAAAGATATCAGAAGCGGCAAAATCAAGAACAAGGACGATATCCTTCTTCAACGCTGGCGCCACTACATGGAGGATTATCTCGGCACCGTCCTGTCCGTCGATGAAAGCATCGGCCAGCTCATGGACTACCTCGACAAAAACGGTCTTGCCGAGAATACTATCGTTCTCTACTGCGGCGACCAAGGTTTCTACATGGGCGAACACGGCCTCTACGACAAACGCTGGATTTTTGAAGAGTCCTTCCGCATGCCCCTCATCATGCGCTGGAAGGGGCATATCGCACCCGGAGTCCGTTCCGAAGCCTTCGTTCAGGAAATCGACTATGCCCCTACCTTCTGCGATGTAGCCGGTATCGCCACGCCAGAAAACATGGCAACCTTCCAGGGGAAGAGTCTCACTCCGCTCTTTAAGACCGGAGAACACAAAGACTTCTCCGACCGCCCCCTGTACTATGCCTTCTACGAAAACCCGGGCGAACACAACGCTCCCCGCCACGACGGGCTGCGTTCCGGCAAGTACACCTTGTCCTACCTCTGGACCAGTGATGAATGGATGCTTTTCGATAACGAAAAAGATCCTGCTCAGATGCACAATGTGTACAACAAGCCGGAATATGCCGAAGACACCCGGAAACTCACCGAACTCTACAAACAACTCCGTCAAACATATCAGGTGCCGGATGGATTCCCCGGAGCCAAAGGCAAACTCAGCGTCACCCCCAAGTGGGACTGTGCGCCCAAGGGGAGTAACGCCAATCCCGAACCCGCCTCCACCAACTAATAAAGCATCAGCACAAATACGATTCCAAAGTCCCCCGTCCCAACCTTGCCTTCAAAAGTCCGGACGGAGGACTTTTTCACATCCGACTCCCCGCCATGAAAACGTACATAGCACTTATTCTGGGATTGTTCTGCCAGCTTTGTCTCGCCGGCAGCCTTTATAACATCATCCCCGAACCTGCCGAGGTTACCCCCGGTACCGGCACTACAAAAAACCTCAGCGTCATCCGGGCCCAGAAAACAGCAGGGCTTGGGGATGAGGGATATACCATGGATATCACACCTGGAGGAGTCATCATCCAATTTTCCACTCCCGATGGGCGGGCCATGGCGACAGCCACCCTCTTCCAGTTGCGGGACCAACTCTCCGATACCCCCCAAGGCATCCCCTGCGGTAAAATTGCAGACCGCCCCAACTTCCCTTGGCGCGGCATGATGGTCGACGTCGGACGGTATTACTACCCCATGTCCGAGCTTCTCAAGTTCGTAGATGCCATGCACTACTACAAATACAACGTCCTCCACCTGCACCTCACGGAAGACCAGGGATGGCGTCTACCCGTCCCCGGCTACGATAAATTGCGCACCATCGGAGCCGTCCGTCCCTCCGCTCCGAAAAACCAGAACAATTCCCTGCTCGCCAACGAAGGAATGTACACCAAAAAGGAACTCGCCGATCTCGTCGCCTACTGTGCCAAACGCGGGATCAAAGTCCTGCCGGAAGTTGAAATGCCCGGCCATAACATGGCCCTGGCCGCTTCCTATCCCGAATTCTGCTGCAACAGTAAAAAAGCCCAGGTCTGGACGCATGGAGGTGTTTCCTCCAAACTCATTTGTCCTCAAAAGCCGGCTACCAAAAAATTCATCACCGACGTCTTCAATACCCTGGAATCCATTTTCCCGTTTACCTATGTCCATATCGGCGGTGACGAATGCCCCATGGGCGATTGGAAAAATTGTCCGGACTGTCAAAAAGCCAGGGCAGCCAAAGGCCAGGGCGACGACGTCCATGCGGAAATGAGCGACTTCACCACCTCCCTCACCCAACAGCTGGCCCAAAGAAAACGTAAACCCATCCTTTGGTACGATATTAACAAATCGTACTATCACAAGGGGGAAACCGTCATGTCCTGGCTGCCGGGAGAATTCCCCCGTTGCATCGACAAAACTAAAGAACAGGGTATCGATCTCATCGTCACACCCCAGTTCAAATACTATCTGGCACGCTGCCAGTTTAACTACCCCAAGGGGGATCCCCGCTTCAAGCCGGAAGGTAGTCCCATCCTGCTAAAAGACTGCTACAACTTCGATCCCCGCAATGGACGAACCAAGGAAGACACCAGTCACGTCAAAGGCATCCAACTCTGCATGTGGGCCGAATGGATTCCCTCCGCCGAACTCCTGATGTACATGACCTTTCCCCGCGCCATCGCCGTCTCCGAAAACTGCTGGGGAGAATTCAGCAAGCACCCCTCGCTGGAAGAATTCGAGAAAAAGCTCGAATCCCACAAAAAACACTTTCAGAAACGCTTCGGCTACACGTTGGAACGCAATATGACCAACAAACCCTTACGCGAAAATTCCATCACTCAGAAGGAAATCAACCGCATCAACTCCAACTACGAAAAAGGCCAGAGACAGGTCTCCTGAAGTCATTACCGGCTTCCTCTAGATACCGAAACTCAAAAAGAAGCGGAGCTGAGCAACACAGCTCCGCTATTATTTATCAAGCCGAAACACATGTTTAGGGAAAGACAGGAGGTTTCTGCCCGGCAGGCAGGCCGGTATCCTTCCCATCCGTCAGCCAATCGATCGTAACGGGCACGAATTTCAGATTTTTGATGTTATTCGCATTTTCCTCATAGAGCACCCCCACCACGCCGGGAGCCACCATCGCCGTACTGGAATAGGCAAAACCGCCCTTGCCAAGCAATTTGCTTACAGGCCATGTTTTACCGTTGTCGTAGCTCATGGCAATCGTACCTTTGACGCGGCGTCCGGCACCGGGAGCGGTAAAAATCAAGCGACTTTTATTCCCATAGGCCGTCTGGTCCGACAGAGAATACGTCATCAGGGAATTCTGTGTACTGTCACAAAATAAATCCGGAGCATCCTGTACCTTGCCCCATGTCTCACCTCCGTCTTCCGACCAGACGATACGACGGCAATTGCCGCCACCCCAATGGCGAGCTACCATGACAACGCCACCGTTATCCGTTTCGGCAATAGAAGTCTCATTCACCATTCCCTGCTGATTCGTCGTCGGGTTGCCAAGTTTCCAGTTCTTGCCTCCGTCATCGCTGTAAATGCAAGAAATCACCCACTTCCCGAAAGGGCCTTCATTCGCCGGTATCAGTAGCCGTCCACGATGAGGACCATTCTTCAATTGCACACCCGCATTAGGGCCGAAAGCCATAATATCCACTCCGGCAGGCCGCTTAGTAGTCTGAGTTATCTCTACAGGCTTGCTCCAGGAAGTCCCACCATTACGGCTCTGAATCATGAAATTGCGAATACACCGCGAATCATCCCACCCATCGGGGATATTCCTTGACGCTCCGACACTCCTTCCGGATACCGCTGGAAAACCACTGTGATTGTCTTACTCTTTGCATCATACACTGGGCTGGGATTATTAAAAGTCGCACCATGTGATTTGGCAATCGCCCGCGGACGGCTCCATGTTTTACCTCCGTCCTTGCTGCGGCTCATAATGATATCGTTCTGACCTTGGTCCGTATTTTTGTACCTCCCCTCAGCAAAGGCAATCAATTGCCCCGGTCCCATACTGATCAGGGCAGGAATACGGATCGAGGCGTAGGAATTGCCATGACCTGTACTAAAAACATTGACCACCCTGTCACAGGGGAAAACCTCCTGAACCGCCTCTTGAGTAAAAACGGGCAATGCCACAGCGCATATGATACCGGCAACCGATCTGACAATAGATTTCATCATGCCCTTTATCATATACGCACACCTGGCCCGGCACAGCATCATTCCAGCTCCATGATAAAAGACCATATCCAAACCAGATATCCTGCCCTTTCATCTCACCAGTACTGTCCGGATGAAAACAGCAATCCGGCATGAAATCGACTTACCGTAAATTTTCATATCAAATCAGATTAATCTAAATATATGACAATAAAGAATCTATCTCACTCCCTTATCATTTTATGGATGATAATTAGAAGCATCATACACGTATCATCCTATCTTTTCTGATAAATAAAAAAGCATTCATCCGTATTTTTTTAAGGTTCCCCCACTCACTCCGAGCACACACCAAATAAGATATTCCGACCGCAATTACCCCCATCTTCCTCAATCCATACTCTCATGATTTCATGAAAAGTCTCTTTTCAATCCTTATTGGCCTTCATCTCTCCCTCCTCTCTCCGGGGATAGAATACCACGTATCGCCGAATGGAAACGACAACCATGCAGGTTCGCCGGAAGCTCCCTTGAAAACCATTTCCGCAGCTGCCCAGAAAGCAGTTCCGGGAGATATCGTTACTGTCCACAAAGGCATTTACAGGGAAACGGTATCTCCACCACGGGGAGGGCTTTCTCCAGAACAAAGGATTACCTTCCGGTCAGCACCGGGAGAAAGGCCCGTCATCAAGGGTTCAGAGATCGTCAAGGGATGGATTCAAACCGATGTTCCCAATGTCTGGAACATCAAACTCCCCCATTCCTTTTTCGGTAAACACATGCACCCGTTCCGGGAATTGATCGAAGGAGACTGGTTTTCCAACCAGGGACGCAACCATCACACAGGAGCCATTTTTGTGAATGGCAAGGCTCTTTTTGAAATGGACACCCGAGAGAAAGTGCTGAATCCCAAGCCCTTTCCCGGAGCCGTTTATCAGCAGGACTCCTTGAGGACATGGTTCGTCGAATCGGATGACGATGGTGTTACTCTCTGGATCAACACCCAAGGGGAAAATCCCAATGAAGCCCTTACGGAAATCACGACGCGTTCCACCTGTTTTTATCCAGAGAATGAAGGCGTCAACTACATCACTCTTCAAGGTTTTGAAATCTGCCAGGCTGCCACCCAGTGGGCAGCCCCCACCGCCCACCAGGTCGGTATGGTCTCGACCAACTGGAACAAGGGATGGATCATAGAAAACAATATCATCCACGATTCCCGTTGCAATGGTATCACTCTCGGCAAGGATGCAGCTACCGGTCATAATCTTGAGTGTACTCAAAAGGATAAAAACGGGACAATTCATTACATAGAAGTCATTTTCAGAGTCCTCCGCAAGGGCTGGAACAGGGAGGATATCGGCTCCCACATCGTCCGTAACAACACGATCTACAACTGTGAACAAACCGGCATCTGCGGAAGCATGGGCTGTGCCTTCAGCACGATCGAAGGAAACCACATCTATGACATCTGGACCCAGAGGCAATTCTCCGGTGCAGAAATCGCCGGCATCAAATTCCATGGAGCCATCGACGTAACCCTGGCCGGCAACCACATCCATCAGACAGGCCGGGGAATCTGGCTGGACTGGATGGCACAGGGGGTTCGCGTAACTCGCAATCTCCTGTACAAAAACGATCAGCAGGATCTCTTTCTGGAAGTGGATCACGGCCCCGGCATGATTGACAACAACATTATGCTTTCCCAGCAAAACCTTCTCTGCGACTCGGAAGGATATGCCTTTGTCCACAATTTCTTCGGCGGTTTTCTCCGTATCTTTCCAGACCATTCCCGCTTCACACCCTACCACCTCAATCACTCAACGGACATCAAGGGGCTGGAAATCATCCGGGCTGGAGACGACCGGTATTACTACAACATCTTCGCACCCCTGCATGGGCAAAAAACAACTGGGCTGGAAGCACTTGCACAATATCCCTACCCCTCCCGGATCAGTGGCAATCTCTATTTTGCCGATCTCAAACCAGCACCCGGAGAAACGGATGCCATCGAAACCACTCTTCCGGCAAAAGACATCAAACTCGCATTCGATGAAAAGAACACGCTGCGTGCCATCTCACTTCCGTGGAATCAAAACATTTCCCTGAAACAGCTTCCCCCTGTCACCACACAATTGTTGGGAAGAACCCACATCGCCAAATGTCTGTACGAAAATCCGGATGGCTCCCCCATGACGATCGACCATGATTTCCAGCGCGCTTCCAGAAATGTGCCTTCGTGTATCCCCGGCCCATGGAGCAGTCTGCCCATGAAAGCCCCCATGGAGATCCAATCTCAACCAGCCCCATAATCATGAAGCCAACCCCAGCTATCCTGGCGGTAATTTTACTGTCAGGTATCACAACCCATGCGAAAGTCACCCCGCTTGCCCATTACAACTTCGGGCGATCAGGAAATGTCACGTACGCTGTTGCACCGGAATCGTTGCCGTCCTCCTCTGGAGACGATGTCCTGCGCTCTGTTGGCAAGCCTTTGTTCTATGCCGATGCGCCGGCAGACAAAGCTTTGCAGGGCGAAGGTTGCGTTCTGTTCAAGGAGGGAGCCGGCTATGCCATCAACAAGGCACTGGGGACTTCTCCCGGTAACCGGAACCAGCTTCTGGAAGTCTGGGTTAAAGCGGTTGAAATCCCGCAAAACGATGTCTTTCACCAGGTTCTATGCAATGGAGAAGCCGGAAAAGGTTGTTCCATAGGCATCCGGCAAGGAAAATGGGCCATCGACTCCAAAGAATCCGTCTCACTCGGCAAAGCACAGCAGAATCAATGGGTACACCTCGCCATTGTCGTGGAAGACGGCAAGGGAATAGCCTATCAAAATGGAGAACAAGTGGCCACATTCTCCACCCCTGCGGAGTATGCTCCCCATTTTTCCATTGCCGCCAGTGCCAAGGGGATGCAGGAAAGCTTCCAAGGTATGGTTTATGAAGTACGTGTCAGCACGTTTGAGAAGGGGGAATTCTCTGCAGGGACAGACCTGTTGTTCAACAGGCAATCCATGAGCGAGGAAAACGTCAAACGCCTGGAGGAGCGGAAAACACTCATCCGGGAACTGGAAAGCCCTGCTCCCGGAAAAGAAATCGTACAGGTGTTTCCCGAAGAGAAGCCCTCTTGCGACTGGCTACTCTCTCCTGAAGCAAACCCCTGCAAACTACTCGTCCGGAAAGCGAAAGAAGGTGGTTCAACGCGCTTCCAATTGACCAACGGACTGGTCAGCAGGACGTTCCACCTGGGAGACAACATCGCCTGCATCAGTTACAAAAACCTTTCCAACGGAGCTGAATACATCCGTGCCGTCAAACCGGAGGCACGCCTCAAAATTGACGACGTCTGGTATGATGTTGGCGGCCTGAAAAACCAGCCGGAGTGTTCCTATCTTCTGGAAGAATGGCTGCCAGAAATGAAGTCCGACAAGCAGGCATTTCAACTCGTCTCCATCAAAACCGACACGCCCGCAAAGCGATACACATGGAATAAAAAATACAACGCTCAAGCAACCGAATGGCCGCCAAAAGGTCTCCAGCTCGTCATGACCTACAAGCCCACGGAAGAGATGACCCATGTCAAGGGGGTGGAAGTAAAGGTTCATTACGAGATTTACGAAGGAATCCCCGTCATGGCCAAGTGGATAGAAGTCGAGAATGCTTCCGACAGGGATATGATTTTGAATGAAACCGAATGCGAAATTCTGGCCGTCAATCAGGATCAGAGGGACCGCCTCCATGTAGAAAGCGACTTCTCATTCGCCCTGGTCAACGGCAACATCAAGGGTAGTGCTCTCATGCACTTCAAAGGCACGCCCCAACCCTACCAGGCAGGAGAAAGCACCACCTTGTGGAGCGTCGATCCTGAATACAACACATGGGCATCGCAGAACCAGGCCGAAGACGCCTTCCTCGACTTCCCGCACCGCAACATGCTCATCAGCCGGCTTCCGGTCGGCCCGGATACGGCCGTTGCAAAAAATCGTCCGTTCCAATCATTTGTCACCTTCGAGTTGCTGCAGGACAGCGATGACCGGGAACGCAAATCCCTCGCGCACCGCCGCATGTATCGGGTTTTAGCTCCCCAGGTAACAGAATCGCTACTCACCGGGGGTATCACATCCAATGATCCGGCAAAGCTCAAAGCCTTCATCGACCAGATGGCCGAGCTCGGCATGGAACGCCTCGACATCATGGCATGGGTCGGCATCCAGCACGACAATCTGAATCCCGACTACGTGAATTTCTGGAAAGACATTGCCATCTATGCCCGGGAGCGGGGTATCATCATCGGGGGGTATGAACTCCAGATCGCTTCCCGGGGACGGGGGAAACAAGTTGATTGCGTCAACCCGGAAACCGGCAAGCCCGGTTCCCTGTTCGGGCAAAGCGTTTGCGTCGCCAGTGCATGGAAAGACAGTTATTTCCCCAAAATGTGGGAGTTCTTCGATAAAACGGGGCTGAAAAGCTACAACATGGACGGCCCCTACCATGGCGACATCTGCGCATCCACCAAGCACCCCCATCACCGAGGCATGAATGATTCCCAATGGGAACAATGGAAAGCCTATGTGGACATCCTCCATGAACTGCAACGGCGCGATGTTTTCATCCCCATCCCGGACTGGTATTTCCTCAACGGCCAATGCACCACCGGCATGGGCTACAGAGAAGCCAGCGCCAACCTCAGCCCTCAGCAGCAGCTTTTGCTAGGCCGCCAATACATCTACGATGGCACCTGGCACAAACTCCCCACCATGGGCTGGATGACGCTCCAGCTCGTTGGCTTCTACACCAACGACCCCCGCGTCGGTCTGGAACCCCTCAAGGACAATCTGTCCCGTTACGAACAACAACTCATCCAATACCTCGCCAGTGGTTGCATGCTCACCATACGTGGCAACCGGCTCTATGATACGCCGGAAACCAAGGCCATGGTCAAGAAATGGATCGACTGGTACAAGGACCACCGCGCCATCCTGACATCGGAGATCATCCACATCAGTCGTCCGACCGGGCGCGATCTGGACTGTATCATGCACGCCAACCCATTCCTTGAAGAAAAAGGGCTGGTAGTCGTCTTCAACCCAACCAACAGGGACATCACACAAACGCTAACCCTTCCCCTCTACTATACCGGGTTGAAGGGACAGGCCACTGTCACGGATGAAACAGGCACCAGCCGTCCATTTGAGATGAACGACGCCTGCGAAATCCAGATTCCCGTCACCCTCACCCCCCAAGGAACAGCATGGTTTGTCATCAAAAAATAATGGCCGGCCTTCTCCTGGCTATTTCCGTATCCCAAGGGATGGCTGAGGAACGAATTCCGTGGATTCCAATCGATGATCCTTCCGCCCCGGACATGTACCACATGGAGGACCACCTGTCTCCTGTGTTGTCCCCGTTCCAAGGAAGGGTGCGTCTTCTGGAATGTCGGTATGAGAAAGCATTGCTAAAACAACTTCATTTGTTCTCCGGCGAGCTGCAAGGAAAAGAATGGGAGTATGCGATCATTGCCTCCAAACTTCCACCAGGGAAAGGAATTAGGCAAGAGGCAATGCCAGAAGGGACCACAGCAGCAGAAATCACCTTCAACGTGCGCCGACTCGGGCCTTCACAGGATTCGACAGGATTCGCCCTGGCCTTTGATTTCCTCAATTGGGATTCGGAAAACTACCTCATGATCCCCTCCTCCGTGTACAACGGCAACCGGAATCGCCTAGTCAACCGCCCCTACGCTCAAGGCCTTGATCGAAACGATCTTTACAAAAAGGATCTGCCTCAGACAACGGCGCCCGTCCCACAGCTCTCACCCAATCAAGGCGATGTATCGCGTCTGGAAGTGCTGACAGGGAACGCCGCCACGCCTGCCATGTGTATTTTCGACAGGAAAAACAACCGTGGCTTTATCCTGCTGGCGGAACAGGGAATCAGAAAAAATGGAGAGATACTCGACAACGGGCTTATCTTCGAAGAATCCCCAGACCGGACACAGGCTTCACTGGTCGTTTCTTTTCCCGGCGTCCGGGAAAAGAAACCGGAATTCATCGGATTCAGTACCAGTCCTGATCGCGGCACAACCTGGAATACCGGGGACACCTGCTCCGTTCGCGTCCAAATTTACTCTTTCCCGGCTCGCGATATTCCTGCTCTTCTGGATCAGTTCATGAGCATCAGGAAAAACCTCACCGGGCCTAATAGTCCACGAAACCTGATACCCCAGTCTGAAGTTCTCCGGATGATGACCGATCTCATCGACGGGCGTTTCTACAGAGGCCGGAAACATCAGTTCTATTGCCCGGAAAATGCAGAATGGATTTCATACGGTTGGATTGGCGGACTCATGAACACGTTCCCCATGTTGGCCCTCGGTGACCAGAGACACCGCAATCAGGTAAAATCCACATTCGACTTCGGCCTCGGATACGGACAAGGAAAATCCGGATATTTTTACGGAGCCTTGAACAAGGACGGCAAGCCTTTCGGACGCGAAGGATATGATGAAACACCCGAAATTGTCCTGACCCGCAAGAATGCCGACGTCCTGTACTGGATGGTCAAACAATTCATGCTCCTCAAGCAACAGGGACATGCCGAAGAAATCAATCCGGAATGGGAACAAAAAGTTCGCTACCTTGCCGATGCCTTTGTCAAAACGTGGAAACGGGAACGCCAATGGGGGAATTTCCTGCACAATGGCACAGGTGACATTGCCGTGTACAACACATCCGGTGGCGTCATGGCAGTCGCCGGTCTCACCCTGGCTGCTACGTATTTCAACGAACCAAGCTATCTGACCACCGCCCAAGAGGCCGCCGAATATTACAACGGGCTTTTCCAGAACACGGGTATGACGACGGGAGCCTGTGCCGACATCTTGCAAAATGCGGATTCCGAAACCGCCATTGCCCTTGCAACATCACTCATGACGCTCCACGAAGCAAGCGGAGATTCCGTATGGCTCGACCGTTGCCGAAATGCCGCGCACCTGGTTGCGACATGGACGGTGTCCTACGACTACATCCTTCCGCCACAAACACCGTTGGCTCAACACGGTGCCAAATTGGCCGGAGCTGTCTGGGCCAGTACCCAAAATAAACATAGCGCACCGGGATTCTGCACTCAGTCCGGCGAAGTCCTGTTCAGGCTCTATCGTCAAAGTGGGGACGAACGATATGCAGAACTGCTCCGTGACGTACTCCATGCACATGCCGAGGGAATCCAGCCCAATGGCCGTATTTCCGAACGCCTGACTTATTGCGATGCAGATAGTCGAGGTTCCTGGGAAGGATATACAGGATGGAACGAAACCAACGGAGCCATGATGGCCTTGGAAATTCCGGGGATCTACGTCAGCACGGATTCGGAACATTTCTACTGTTTCGACCATGTTCAGGCTACCGTGAAAAGCCGATCCGGCAGCAGCGCCATTCTTGAAATATTCAATCCGACAGTATTCGATGCCAATGTGTCGATCTTCGCGGAATCCAAAGCAGAAGCTGGCAAGCCGCTCCCGGTCATCGCTTTCCCGCAATGGCAACATGTCACTATCAAAGCGGGACAAACAATCACTGTCGACTGCCCTGCTCAGGCATTGCAAAAAACAAACTACTGAGGGACTCACCTCAAAGGCATTTATAAGAAATACACTCACCCCATCACCATGAAAAAGCTATGCGCCATCAGCGTCCTGTGCCTCCTTTTCCCAGCCCCTCTGTATGCCTGGACTCCCGACAACGGCAACGGCACGTTTACCAACCCCCTCATGTGGGGGGACTGGCCGGATCCCGATGTCATCCGCGTAGGAGACGATTTCTACATGGTATCCACCAGCATGCACTATGTTCCTGGCTCGCCCATCGCCACATCCAGGGATCTGGTCAACTGGAAGATGATCGGTTATGCCATTGACCGTTACGACGAAGACCCGCGATACGATTTGAAAGGCGGCAGTCTCTACCTCAATGGCTCCTGGGCTAACTCCATTCGCTACAACAAGGGCAAATTCTACGTCGCCTTCTGCACTCCTTATGGGCGCGGTATCGAAAAGGGACATTTTTCCGTGTGCGAAGCAGACAAACCCGAAGGCCCCTGGAAGAGAACGATTTTCCCGGAATATCTGTATGATCCCGGTCTGTTCTTCGATGATGATGGCAAGGTTTATGTCGTTCATGGACAACACGATTTGTACATCACCGAACTCAATTCCGACGTCAAATCCGTCAAGGGAGAAAACGTCAAAATATGGGACAAAGGCTTCAAGGACAGTAAGACTCTCGGCGGCGGATTCGGCATGGAAGGGTCGCACATGTACAAGATCAACGGAAAGTACTACATCACCTGTCCGGCAGGAGGTACCGGAGGATGGCAAATATGCCTCCGGTCCGACAGCATTTACGGGCCTTATGAGCACAAGCTGATCATGGACGACGACAGTTCCTACCCCGGCAATGGATTGCACCAGGGGGGTATGGTCCAATTAAAAAACGGGGACTGGTGGTTCATCATCATGCAAGACCGTGGTGCTATCGGACGCGTACCCTACCTAGTTCCAGTCACATGGGTGGATGGATGGCCCATGCTGGGAGCCAATGGTAAAGATGCCATCACATATCCCAAACCAGCTGTCGGCAAAACATTCCCCGTAAGCAGTCCCGCAACGACCGATGAATTTAATGCGCCGAAACTGGGATTGCAATGGCAGTGGAACCACAATCCCGACAATACCAAATGGTCGTTGACGGAAAAGTCCGGATTCATGCGCTTGAAAGCACTCCCGGCCAGGGATCTGAAAGATGCGCGCAATACTCTAACACAGCGTGTTCAGGGGCCCAATTCGGAAGGAACCGTGGAAATGGATGTCTCCGGGCTAAAAGATGGCAATGTCGCCGGATTCGGTATTTTCCAATTTCCCTATGCCTATGTCGCCGTCACCCAGGACGGAAACACCAGAAAAATCGTCATGTGCAACAACGGTGCAATTATAGAAACACCTGTCGAGAAGTTCACCGGCAATAAACTCTGGATACGGGCTCGCGCCATGGACAAAGATTTTACAGCCCGCTTCTATTATAGCACCGACGGTCAGCATTTCATACCCATTGGCAACACTTTGAAAATGGGCCTCGGCCTGCCCTGGACAGCCAACCGTTTTGCCCTGTTCAACTTCACCACCAAAGATGAAGGCAAAGACGGACACGTCGACTTCAATTGGTTCCGCTTCACTGACAAATAATGTTCACCATCCTAATTTTCCACGCCCTCTTCCTCTTGCACGGAATCGTTATCGTTCCCCATAAGTCTGTTTTAATACAGGACATAAACAAATAATGCAGGATTGACTTGTCTGTCCTACAGAATAAGCCGGGAACCAGCAAATAACAGCCTTATTGCAAATATAAATTCAACCAATTATATATACAATAAACTGTAAATTAATTATTTAAACAATTCATTATTGTCCAAATGACAGCCAATCGAATCATAATAAAATCATTTTCAATTATTTTCTGATAATTCAAGAAGTCTCTATCCGTATTTTTAAAAAGATTTCTCATACATTCCGCTTCTTCCATCATATTGATAACACATTCTCCTTCAATCTTCATGAAATCGTTTCCTATCACTTCATTGATATTACCACTGGTATGCCTGTCGCTGCAAACGTATGCATCTCCATCGTATCAGCTCAAGTCTCCCAACGAGCAATTAACCTGCCAAATCCGGCAAACTCCACAGGGGAATGTCACGTACACATTGTCGTATCAAGGTACTCCTCTCATTGCGGAATCTCCTATGGGCTATACCACAAAAGATGGTACGCAAGTCCCCGGCTCCGGCTGGCACATTTCCACCCCGCAACATAAATCCTATCGGGGATTCTGGAAACCAGTTTGGGGTAAACGATCCCTCGTTCCGGAACGCTATGAAGAAGTCATTCTGCCCCTGGAATCCCCGGAATCCGGTACACAACAAACATTTCCGGCTAACATCGATATTGTCGTCCGGCTTTATGATAATGGGCTGGCCTTTCGTTACAACATTCACCATACGGAAAACAATACTCGCCCATTTGAAAAAGAATCGACCGAATTCCGTTTTGCCGGAGATTACACCGCTTGGTTCTACAATGGAGAAAACGCCAATATCGGCCCGGAAAAACTCTCCGTATGTCATGCCGTACGCCTCCCCGTCATGACCATTGATACTGGCACAGGCCATTTCATGGCTATCCATGAAGCAGATCTGAGAACCGGAGAGCCTATGAAATTGCAGTCGGAAGAAGGCTCTTGCGACTTCACTATCCCTTCCCGTCCCGGCATGCTGAACAGCGACACCCCATCGCCCTGGCGCGTGGTATTCTGCGGGGAAACCCCCGGAGTTGCAATCGACTCCCATCTGCTGGAGCTGTTGAATCCCCCACCTGATCCATCCTTGGACTTCTCATGGGTACGCCCCGGAGTCTGTGTCTGGGACTGGCGGATCAACGGAGCGAAAACCGATGGATTCACATACCACATGGATTACCCGTCGTGGGTACGCATGGTAGACTTCGCTTCGGACCACAACATCAAACACCTTGTTCTGGATGCCAATTGGTACGGCCCCGAATTCCAGAAGGACTCCAATCCCCTCCAAGGCGGCAAAACGGAAGACGTTCAAAAAATTATCCAGTACGGCAAACAAAAAAATGTCGGTGTCTGGCTGTATCTGAACGATGTCGGAGGCCGCCAATATCCGCTCGACAAAACGCTGGAACAATATGCCCGATGGGGAGCGGCCGGTGTCAAATACGGATTCATGAACGGGACTCCCGAAGAAAAAAATGCCCGTACCCGCCGTATCACCGAACTCTGCGCCCGCAACCATCTGCTCATCGACTTCCATGACGGTCCCGTTCATCCATATGGGCAAATGAGAACATGGCCCAATGCCATTACCCGGGAATACTGCCAAGCACAATTAGATGGTCACAAGGTATTCCCGCCAGCCACCTTCCTCACCTCCGTATTTGTCAATATGGTTGCCGGCCCCCTGGACATGAACAACGGCATGTTCGACCTGAGGCAGGGTCCAACAACGCGAACCGATGAAAACAAGCCGGTTCCCTCTACTCTCGTCTCGGAAGCGGCCCGTACCTTGATTGTCTTTTCCGGCGCCACTATCCTTCCCGACATCCCGGAGTATTATACCCGGTATCCGTCCCTCCTGGAATTCATCTCCGCCCAGCAAATGCCCTGGGTCGAGAGTAAAACCCTCGATGGAAAGATTGGCGAATACATCGTCATGGCTCGCCAAACGCCCCAGGCCACACTGATCGCCGCCGCCGGAAACGAATCTCCCAGAGACCTGATCATCAGCCTCTCCTTCCTGAAGCCGGGAAGTTACCAGGCCACCATCACCCAGGATGGTCCAGAAGCTCACTACCTGCACAACCGGGAAACACTAACTACCGAAACCAGAACCGTCACGCCCCAAGACTCCATTCCCATCCACCTGGCCCCCGGAGGTGGAGCCTGCATCCTGCTCAAGCTCTTAGAAAAATAGCCATGTTCCCGAATCCGGAATACCCTCATCCATTCTGACGGGAAACAAGCCACTTCCTGCATCTCCTTAAAAGAATAAAAAACACGTAACCTTCAACAACTCATTACCATGATAAAAAAGTTTATCACATTATTCATCATTCCACTGGTATGCCTGTTGTTTCAATCAATCGGACATGCTCAAGTCAACCCGGAGGTCACAAAAGTTTATATCGTCTTCAAAACCCATCTGGATGTGGGCTTCACCGACTTGAGTTCCGTTGTCACTCGGCGCTATCTATCGGAGTTTATTCCCAAGGCTTTGGATCTATCCGAAAAATTGTACGCCGAACATGCCAAGGAAAAGTATGTATGGACAACGGGAGCATGGTTGATCTGGAAGTACCTCCATACTGCCTCTCCGGAAAACGTGAAACGACTGGATGCTGCAATCCGGCGGGGAGATATCGTCTGGAACGCCGTTCCCTATACGGTCGAATCAGAGTCGATGAATCGAGATTTATTTGAAACCTGCCTGCGCCTATCACAACAACTGGACAAAAAATACGGCAAGCAAACAATTGCGGCCAAAATGACGGATGTACCGGGACATACGCGAAGCATCGTATCTCCGATGTACCACGCGGGGATCCGTTTTTTGCATATCGGAGTCAATCCCGCTTCTCCAATTCCCTCTGTACCGGATTTTTGCCGATGGAGAGATACGGACGGCAGCGAACTGATTCTGGTCTATCAAAAAGATTATGGGTCGGAAAACCTGCTCCCCGGAGGCAAGACAGCCATTTCGATCAATTTTACCGGAGACAACCACGGACCGCATACCTATGATCAGGTAAAAGCCATTTATGCCGGCCTGCATAACCGCTACCCCAATGCTCAATTAATTTCCTGTTCTTTCGATGAAATCGCTCGAGAACTGCTAGCCATGAAGGATCAACTCCCGGTAGTTACCTCCGAAATCGGCGATACTTGGATCTATGGTTACGGCAGCTCTCCTAAGCGCATGGCCCGGTTCAGAGCCTTATCCGAACTTTATTCCCAATGGCTGCGTGAAAAGAAAATAGACAAGAACAGCGAATGCGCGATCAATTTTGCCGTGGAACTGGGCCTGATTGCCGAACATACCCAGGGTATGGATGTGAAAACCCACCTCCGAAACTGGGATAAATACGACATGGATGCCTTTCTGCCTGCCCGGACATCCCAGACCTTCCAAAAGGTGGAACAATCGTGGAAGGAACTGGACCAGTACATTGATTCGGCGATCGGGTATTTACCTCTCTCCTTGCAACGGGAGGCCTTAGCCAAAATGAAAGAAATCAACAATCCGAAGTCCCCCTCATTGACAGACAAGGCCCGGACGCTTTCTCCGATCCCGTGGAAGACATCGCTCTTCAAAGGGGGATGTTTGAAAATAGAAGGATTGTCGTACCAGATGTACGACAAAAATGATTTCAAGAATTATCTGGGCAAGTATTTGAGGACTCAGGCAAGCTGGGCGTTTGACGATATCGGGAAAACGGGACTGGATCAATCCAGAGCGGTAAGTGTAACTCTGTCCGCCAACGCGGTTAAACAGGAAATACGCAAAGAACCGAAGGGTACGAGGACGATATGCGAGTTGGAATTCCCACACCAGGAAGGAGTTGATCCACGTGTTTACCCTCATAAAATGTATGTCGATATTCTGGAAGATCAAACCGGGAAAAAAGCGGAAATTGACCTAACCATTCTGAACAAGCCGGCAGTCCGATTGCCGGAAGCTTATTGGCTGTCTTTCAATACGGATCAAATTGTTTCCATCGTTGCTGAAAAGATAGGGGAAAGAGTCGATATTCTGGATGTGGTGGAACAAGGGAACCGGCAAATGCACGGTATCGACCATTATGTGGATTTGATCACCTCCGCCGGAACAATCCGGATATGGAGCGAAACTGCTTTCCTCGTCAATCTTGGAGAAGCCCAGGGCATCAACTATTCCCGCAACTATCCGGATAAACGGGGAGGTATCCATTTCAACTTGAGCAATAATCTCTGGGGGACGAACTTCAGCATGTGGAATGAAGGCTCCCTGACCTACCGGTTTATCGTCGAACGGCTTGATTAGCAATCATGTAAAATTATCTTCCAACCGACCTCCTCATCCATTTCTTCCTACAATGAAAATCAATTCGATCATCCTGCCGTGTCTGGCCTGCCTGGCCCAGGCAGTTCTCGGCACTCCCTCCGACTGTATCCTGAAGGACAATGCACCGGCTTCCGCATGGGATCACGGATATGGCGTCGGGAACGGGCGTCTCGGAGCCCTTTCCTATATGGATCAAGGACAAACAGTCATCCTCCTGAACGAAAAATCCATCTTTGCCAACAGCCCCATCCCCGATGTACCGGAACGGGCGTCAGCCTTCCGGGAAGTTATCAAATTGTGCCAGGAAGGAAAATACGACCAGGCTACGGAGACCTATTCCCAAAAGGTAATGGACAAATGGTCTTTCAGCGGATGCTTCCAACCCGCCGGATTTGTCCGAATCGACTTCTCGAAGATGGGGGCACCCGGGAAAACGAACCGCAAACTCGACATGCGACAGGGACTTGTCTCCGAAGAATACACGACGTCAACAGGAGGTTACACCATGCAAATGCTGGCGGCTCCGACAACGGATTGCATCGCTATTCTGCTGCAGGCAACCGGCCGGAACAATCTGGATGTCAGTCTCTCCGCCGACAGGCCTGAAACCGATTCCCTGAAGCAGGAAGAGAACGATTTCATCATCTCCGGCCAGGCTTCGAATGGAGGTACCCGATTTGAGACGAGGTTCCGCCTCATCGTCCCCCAGGGAAAACGGGAATTCCGCGACGGGAAAATCCATGTGGAACAAGCCAGGCAGGCTCTTCTTCTCGTCTCCATCGCAACGGATTACGACATGCAAAATCCGACAAAGCCCCACCATCACAATCTGGTTCAAGAAAACAAAAAAATACTGGACCAGGCGGAAAAACAAGGGTGGTCGTCCATGGTACGGCAAACATCCCAACACTTTTCCACGTTGCTGGACCGTTGCATCGTCGATCTGGGGGATTCGCCCCGGGATGTTTTGGAACTGACAACTCCTGAAAGGATTAAAAGATTTCAACTTGGAGAGGCTGATCCCGACCTGGTTGAGCTTTTGTTCCAATTCGGCAGATATTGCGTCATTTCCTGTTCCCGCCCGGGAACCCTGCCCAGCACGCTGCAAGGAATCTGGAATCCGGATATGACTCCTCCCTGGGAAAGTTGCTTTTTCCTGAACATCAATTGTCAAATGAATTACTGGCCCGTTGAGACGACCCATTTGGGGGAATACCACAAACCTTTCACCGATTTCGTCATCGGCCTCCTGCCCGGAGGGCAACACTTCGCCAAAGAACTAGGATACGAAGGCTTCTGCTTCGCCCACAATACGGACTGCCGCCTAGGCTCCAATTTCCGTTTCTTCGATCCGGGAGCCGCCGGAACCTTGCTCAACGGAGCATGGGCCACATCCCATCTGCTGGAACATTACCGGTATGGCGGAGATAAAAAGGAACTGGCCAAAGCCCTGCCAATGCTACGGGAGAATGTCCGCTTCATCCTTTCATGGCTGGAGGAAGAACCCGGTACCGGCAAATTGATCACCGGCCCCGGTAATTCTCCTGAAATGGGATTCTCCTACAAAGACAAGGACGGAAACAATAAATTCGGCAGCATCAGCACCGGAACGACTCATGACCTTCTACTGGCCCGCGAAGTCATGAAAAACTACGAAGAAGCCTGTCGTGAACTGAATGTTCCCTCCAATGATCCGATCCGGGACAAAGTCCGGCAGACCCTCCCCCGTCTGGCCATGCCGACCATTAACCCCGATGGACGACTGGCCGAATGGAGAAACGGCCAAGAGGAAACCGACAAGGGGCACCGCCACCTGAGCCATTGTTACGGACTGTTCCCCGGCAATGAATTCGATGTTCTCAATACGCCGGATTATACAGAAGCCGTACGCAAGTCCCTTGATTATAGATGTGCCAACGGCAGCGGCCATACGGGCTGGAGCTCCTCCTGGATCATTTCCCTGTATGCCGCCCTGCGGGATGGAGAACATGCGGAAAAATTCATCGACAAACTCATGAAGGAAAAAATCAATCCCAACCTTTTCGACATGCATCCGCCCTTCCAAATCGACGGCAATTTCGGCTTCACGGCAGGAATTGCCAACTGCCTTCTGCAAAGCCAGATCGTCAAGGACGGCAAACGTGTCATTTCCGTCGCCCCGGCCTTGGTTCCCAGTTGGGAAACAGGTTCTGCCCAAGGAATGTGCACACGAGGAGGATTGATCGTCAATCTCTCTTGGACGAGAAACAAGATCATGGCCGACATCCGCGCCACACGGAATGGAACTTTCCTGATCGAATATAAAGGAGCCCTCAAACCCCTCACCTTGAAATCCGGAGAAAAATCGTCCATCGAATTCTCTCGATAATTCGTACTTTTCCTGTAACCCGAACCATGCGCTTTTCGTTAGGAAGATAACAAGATAACAACAGAAAAAACTGCCATGGAAAAAGAAACACAGACAAACACTACTGACTGTCAGTCTATTAAATCGGACAATGGAGCCATTGTTGCTACTCTTCACAACGAAGCGGAAAGGAAGTTCATGAGAATCTACGACGACAATGACCAGCCCTGTGCCGATATCGAAGAGCACATCGTGACAAAAGATGAAGCAGGACACGGTATCTTTGCCAATTTCCCTGCCGGGAGCATCGGCTTCATCATTACTCCCGCGGAAAACTCAGAAGAACGTCAATTCATGAAATTCGAAGAATTCAGCCAGTTTGTCTCTTTCTCGGAAACAGGGGAATTGACCATGGAGGAACTGGATATGATTGTCGGAGGAGTCAATTGGAAGAAAATCTGGCAAGGCATTAAAAAGGTCACCAGTACTCTCGTAGGATTCATCCCTGTCATCGGGACTCTTCACTCGGTCGGAAACATGATTGCCTCCGCCTCCAGAAAAGATGGAGAAGGCATGATGGAATCCGTTATCCCCGGAGGAGGCCTCTTGTTCGACGCGTTGACGGGCAAGCAACCCCACTGGCCCTGATCAATACCTATTGAGACATTTTCGTCACTGCTGAAGATTTAGTACAAATCCTCAGCAGTTTACATTTGGGTCCACGGAGAAAGCGTCTGGAATCCTCTTGCATGCTTCTCGTATTTTTCCTAATCTATCGAAAGGGAAACTTACTGTTTATGATTACCAGGGAATCCATGGAAAAGTACTACGAGGCATATGCGCAAAAGGTTGTTAATTACCTGATAGCAAGTGGACTAGATTACGCAACAGCAGCAGATGTCACCCAATCCGCTTTCTTGAAGATCTGGCAAAAAAGAGAAACTCTTTCTTTGGAAAATGAAGATGGTTTCTCAGGTTATGTGTTTACGGTAGCTCGTAATGAACTTGTCGACGGTTATCGCAAAAACAGTCGGATCGTGTTTACCGATGAACTGCCCGAACCGGAACACGAAGACGACGGTCACGATTCCGGCAAGTTCTCCAGAGACGAAGATTACATCCGGGAACGCATCTCTTCCGCCATGAACCAGCTTCCCGATGCCATCCGGGAAGCTTATTCACTGTTCGCCGTCAGCGAATGCTCCGTCAGCAAAATTGCGCGAATTATGGGCTGTAAGGAAAGTCTGGTAAAAGTCCGCCTGTTCCGGGCACGACAGAAGCTTCAGGCACTATTGGCCGACTTGAAGCCGTAAGGAAACGGATCTAATGAAGATACAATCATGACTGTCCCACGCAACATCTTCTCGGAGCGAGCCCTTGCCAATATGAACAAAGGGGAACAAACGGATTATATAGCAGATTCGCGTTCCGGATGGACGGTTTTCTTCCTTATCGCCTTGACGATTGGAGTTGCCTCAATTGTCTATTGGGGATTTTTTAGTACGATGGTTTCTACGGTCGAAGGGATGGGCATCGCTATGCGTGAAGATGGCCTGGGGGTCGTCCGTTCCAAAGGCAAGGGAGTCATTGATTATCTGAATATCGAAATCGGTTCTCCGATCCAGCGAGGACAAATCGTAGGCCAAATCTACAACCCCGAAAATTTTTTCAATATCAAATCCATCGCGATGGATTACCACCAGTTGACTTCCTATGTGGATCAATTTAACAACGGTTATAAGAGACTGACAGACGAGAAATTAAAGTTGGAAGATTTCCGCAAGGAACGTATCGGCCTCATTCTCGACAAACAAAAGGACAGCCAGACCAGAGCCACGGAACTTGCCGACATCTACAATGTCCTCCGAGGCCGCGGTTCCGCCAGCAAAGTCGACTATTACAGGCAGTTGGAGCAAATGCTCCAAAATGAATCCAGCATCACGTCCATGCTGATCCAATCTGCCGAATTCGGAGTCACGCAGAAGGATGCCATCTGGTCCTTTCACCGGAACAAGCTGGATCTGGAAAGGCAAATCGCAGTCAAAGGAGCGGAATTGGATCTGGCCGAAAAAATCTTTCAAGACTGCAGCTGGATTCGTGCCGACGAAAATGGACGAATTATCGAACTGCTTAAGAATGTCGGCGATCCCGTCGTCCCGGGAGACATGATCGCACTAGTCGGTTCTGAAGAACAGGCCAATATACATGTCGTTGCCTATGTCCCCATGGAAAAAGGTAAAAAAGTACAACCCGGGATGAGCGTTTATTTTTCTCCTGCCTCCATGAACGCCAAGGATTACGGATATATCAAAGGTGTCGTGCGCGAAGTAAGCCCATACGCCGTTAGCTCGGATTCCATCCTGACGGAATTGAAAAACCGGGACTTTACGGCTATGTTGGCCAAGTCGGGCGCCATGGTCCGTGTCGTCGTTGAACTATTACCCTCCCGGAAGACTCCAAGCGGATGGTTGTGGACGAGTCGCAAAGGATCTCCTTCCCTTCTTGAAGCCGGAGCAGTAGGTACGATTCTGATCAATACGTCCTACAGGAATCCTGTCTCCTATATAATTCCCTATCTCCGCCAAATAATTATGGGAGTAGGTTCCAGCCATTCCGAACAACAGGAAGACAGATAAATGTCATGAACTGGATTGGAAAGCTGCTGCCATGTCTGTCCGGGCACCGTGTCAAGGTTCCCATGGTATTCCAGATGGAAGCGACCGAATGCGGTGCCGCATGCCTGGGAATGGTTCTGCGATACTACCATTGCTATGAACCTCTGGAAAAGCTACGCGTAGCCTGCGGCGTGTCCCGCAATGGCAGCTTTGCCTCTCTGATTATCAAAGCAGCTGCCACATATGGGCTGAAAGGAAGAGGGTTCAAGGTTACTCTGGAAGGGTTGGATTCCCTCCCTCTGCCAGCCATCCTATTCTGGGATTTCAATCATTTTGTCATCTATGCAGGCCGACGGGGAAAACATTACTACTTGAACGACCCTGCCATGGGACTCCGTAAACTGAGTGAAGACGAATTTGCGGATCACTTCACGGGAGTTGCCCTGACATTCGAGAAAACTCCCGACTTCAAGGCATTTGGTCATGAGAGAGGGATGCTGGCCCGTCTCATCCCCCTGTTGGGCCAAGTTAAAGGCAATGTCTGGAAAATGCTCTGGATCGGCATCCTCTTGATCCTGCCCGGCGTCGTACTACCTGTTCTGACACAGGTCTTCGTCGACGACGTCATGCAAACGCGACCGGAGTGGCTCGTCCCGCTGATTATCCTGTACATGATCCTGCTCATCATCCAGTTTTTGCTGACTTGGCTGGAAAATTTACTGATGCGGCGAACGGAAGTTAAAATGGCCGTCAATAGTACGATGAACATGCTGGTTCACATGTTCAAACTGCCCATGGAATTCTTCCAGAACCGTTCGGCGGGAGATTTGCAAAACCGGGTCGCTCTCAACAGAAGCGTTGCCAACTCGGCTTTCGGTACGATTTCCGGCAACGCTGTCAAAATGTTCACGGCCACGTTTTTCCTGGTCATGATGGTTCAGTTCAGTCCATTTCTATCGGCAATAGCCGTAGCGACGGCCATCCTGAATTTCCTGGCATTGTCATTTGTCAACAAACGCCTCCGCATATCCAACCAACGGCTCATCATGGTTGAAAGCCAATTGTTGAATTTTACGGCGACAGGCATTTCCATGATGGAAAACCTGCGGGCCGGAGGCCGTGAAGACGAGATGTTCTCCCAGTGGGGTAACTATATTGCCGATTATGCGGACAAAAGGCGAAGAATGCAAAGTGCCTCTACCTTCTTCTCTCTGCTACCAAATTTCCTGTTCGGGTTGAACAACGTATTGATCCTCTGCTTCGGAGCCTGGCTTGTTATGAGGGGAGAATTATCCCTGGGCGGCATGCTTGCCTTCCAAATGCTGATGGTCTCTTTTATGACTCCCGTCAATGCCCTGGTCGGTTCCGGAGCCCAGATTCAAATGCTCCGCGGAGCAATCGACAGAGTGGATGACGTCTATAAATACGATGGAGAAAAACGTTTTAAGGAAGAAGACGGCAACACCTGCGAACTCACGGCCGGCGCCGGAATGCTGGAAATGCGAGGCATATCGTTCGGATACAACAGATACCAAGCACCTCTTCTGGAAGATTTCAACCTCATCCTCAAACCGGGTACACGGGTTGCACTCGTCGGAGCCTCCGGTTCCGGCAAAAGTACCGTCGCCAAACTGGCTGCCGGTTTGATCACCCCATGGTCAGGGGAAATCCTGATAGACGGACAACCGTTGGAGTCATATTCATCACGGGAATTTTACCATTCCCTGGCTACCGTCGATCAAAGCATCATGCTCTTCTCCGGTTCCGTCCGAGATAACCTGACTCTGTTCCGCAAACGCGTCAACCAGGCGGAACTAAACCAGGCTCTGCGCGATGCCGCCATCGAAGGAGAACTGCTTTGCCGAGGCACCGCACTTGACGTTCCTGTCAATGAAATGGGAAGCAATTTCTCCGGAGGACAAAGACAAAGACTGGAAATTGCCCGGGCGTTGGCAAAATCAACCCCGATTCTCATCCTTGACGAAGCAACCAGCGCTTTGGATCCCATCACGGAGGTAATGATTGACAAAGCCATCCGCCGCCGGGGATGTTCCTGCCTCATTATTGCCCATCGGTTAAGTACCATCCGGGACTGCGACGAAATCATCATGATGCAGGAAGGGCGCATTCTGGAAAGAGGAACGCACGAACAATTGATGGAAGCGGGAAATGCCTATGCCTCGCTCATGCGTTTTGAATCGCACACGGAGGAAGTACTGGGATGAAGAAAGAATTTGCAGGAAAAACCGTCATGCCACAGGGGACATTGCAGGAAATGGCCTCCAACAGGATTTACGAATTGAAGATCCACGGAGGAAGTCCCCTGGTCGTTACTGCCGGAGAAATCAATCTGTTCCTGATAGAGTCCGATTCCGATGGCAACGAATGCGGGCGTACCTTTCTCGCCTCCCTTTCTTCCGGTGACTGGTGCTTTCCCCTCCCTCCGGGAGAATGGCAGGGAAGAACGGGGCGTGTCGTGGCAATAGCGGCCACCCATGCCGCATGGATGGAGTATCCCGCCACTATTCTAGAAAGCCATTCTTCACTGGCAGAGGAAATAAGTGACTGTATCGATACCTGGATTTGCCGTCTGATCGAACGCCTCTGTTCCGGAGAACCAGCCCGTTCGACAGGATTAACCCCGCTCGGTACGGAAATGGAAGTTACGGATGGGACGGCAATCGGTTCGGCCAGAACAGTCCGCTGGATTAATCTGACAAAGGGAGACTTGGTGCCCATGGGTGACTCCGGCTATGCACCGGTTCAGAACGGCATGGCAATAGCAACAGTGGATCCCCTTTGGTTTGACGCCCGGGGAACGGCTTGTCTGGAAACGACAACCACGGAGGAATTGCTCACGATGGGAATTCTCCCCGAATGTCTTTCCGTTTTCCACCGGCTTCTGACGCTCTGGTTAATCAGGAAACATGCGGTTTCCGTTTGGGACAGAAACCGCAAAGAATGTGCGGACAATGAATTTGCCGAACAGAGAATGTACTCCCAGCTCCACTCTCTGGCGGAGTTAATCGGAGTCTCCCAGCCGATTGCCGCCTTTAAGGACGACCCCATCCATGCCTCATTTGCCAGAATAGCGCAAGAGTGCAACCTGCCTTTTGAGTTCGATGTGAATGAAGACGAGAGCGACAATCTCTACGAACGCATCGCCCAGCTAACTTCCCGGAACCGCTGGCGCATGCGCCGAGTCTTGCTGCCTTCCGATTTCTACCGGACCGATGCAGGAGTATTCATCGGATTCCGCAAGGAAAATGCCTCCATCGTCGTCCTGATTCTCCGAGGGAAGGGGCATTCCCTCCTCTTTGATCCCGAAACGGGGCAAGAACGTCCCCTCACCCGTGAAGACACCGCCTCTCTCGACCGGACCGCCTTGAAATTCTATGATCTTCTGCCGGAGCACAAACTGACATGGAAAGATTTGGGGCGTTTCATGTTCAAAGGGGCCAAGGGAATGTTCGTTTCCCTCCTGACCGTAGGAGTCATTTCAAGCTTGATTGGCCTGGTCATGCCGGTTGCTATGGAATACGTCACGGGCAGTATCATACCATCGGCCAACACTCCGGAATTGTGGCAAATCATGATCCTGCTGGTTTGCCTGACAGCAGCCTCAGTCCTGTTCGGCCTCGTTCCTCAGCTCATCATGCTTTCGTTCGGGACCAGCCGTTTCGAACGCTTCCAAGCCGCCATGTGCGATCGTCTGCTGCGCCTGCCCGTCAACTTCTTCCGCCAATTCGACGCCGGAGACCTGACAAACCGAATCCTGGCGGCCACCCGTATCCAGGAAACCCTCTTCGGAGTCGTATCCAATCAGTTCTTGGGAGCCCTGTTTTCACTGGGAAGCCTGATCATGTTGTTTTATTACAGCCCCCGGCTGGCTTGCGTCGCCGTAGTCGTGGAAGTCATGTTTGCCGGGCTGTTACTGCTACTCTATCAGCGCAATTTAAAACCTCTTTCCGCATCTCTGGCTGCCGAAGGCCGCTTGTCCGGTTTATTGATACAATTGATTGAAGGCATGGCGAAAATCCGTTCCTCCAACGCGGAAAAACGTGTTATTTCGCGCTACCTTGAAGATTTTTCGACCGCAACACGAGCCGATTTTCAGTCTAATGTCAACGGTTCTTTCGTCAACATGGCATCCATTGTCTTTCCCGGGCTTGTTTCCGTCCTGTTCTTCCTGTTGATAGGTAAATTCTGGAAAGGCAGCCTTTCACTACCCGAGTACATGGCATTTATGAGCGCCTACGCAGGCTTTCAACAGGGTTTGATCAGTATTGTAAATGATATATGGACACTTCAATCCATCCGCCCCGAATTGAAACGCCTTCAACCTGTCCTGGAGGAAATACCGGAAGTTTGCCCCGGCATGCATGTTCCCGGCCGTCTGGACGGCAAAGTCGAATTAATTCATATAACGTTCCGCTATCAACCGGATGGTCCTACTATTCTGAACAACGTTTCCATCTCCGCCGAACCGGGAGAATTCATTGCCATCGTAGGTGCGTCCGGATCCGGCAAAAGCACATTGGTACGCCTTCTTCTCGGATTTGAAAAACCGGAAAGCGGCGGAGTCTATTACAGCAATCAGGAATTATCGAACATGGATGTCAGGGCTGTGCGACGCCAGCTCGGCGTCATTCTACAAAACAGTAAAGTACTGCCTGACAGTATCCTCGCCAATATCATCAAAGGTACTGACTACACGGCGGAAGATGCCATGGACGCACTGGAACTTGCAGCCATGAAAGAGGATATTCAAAACATGCCCATGGGTATCCACACGCTCGTGAGCGATACGCTCATTTCCGGAGGTCAGCAACAACGCATTCTGATCGCACGGGCGCTAGTCGGCAATCCGGCCGTCGTCATCATGGATGAATCGACAAGCGCCCTTGATAATGCCACTCAGGAAATTGTCCGGAAAAACATGGAACAGCTCCGTTTCACGCGCATCGTCATCGCCCATCGCCTTTCCACCATCATCAATGCCGACCGCATTTACGTTCTGGACAAAGGTAGAATATGTCAGGTCGGTACATACAACGAGCTCATCAACCGGGAAGGTGTGTTCCGCCAACTCGCTTCCCGTCAAATGTTATAAACAACCCTTCTTCACCACAAAACATCCCATGAAAAACGGAATTATCGCCCTTCTTTTCCTCTTGGTCGTTTTCCTGCTGTTATACGTACTGGGAGCCTTCAATTACGGTTCCATAACCGATCACGATTATAACGGGGCATTTCTCAGTACTCGGGAGGAGGCTGTGTCAAAATCTCCAGTCTGGAAAGTAGGTATCGCCTTGGATTTGAGGGATGGCATGGGCCGAGAAACGGTACGGGGCATACAATTCGCCCGTGATTATTTAAACTCACGAGGAGGAATTCTCGGCAAGCATATCGAATTGGAGATCCATGGCGAAGCCACCTCTCCACAACAGAACAAATTACTAACCCAGGAGTTTTGCGAACGTCCGGATATCGCCCTGCTCATTGGCGGACTGAATACGGAAGAAATCCCAACGCTGAGAAGCATCACCCAGTTCCAAGGGTTGCCGTTCGTCTCTCCCGTCGCCTCCCTGCCGGACTCCCTGCCGGAACTGAAACCCGACATGACGTTTTCCTACTTCCCTCCTCTGTCCATCCTGACAAACAAACTGGCAACCGAATTGGCCCGGAGAGGGAAAAAAAGGCTTCTGGTTGTTTCCCCCGGGGACGATTCCTATGGAAGCATTTTCGGAACCAAGCTGGAACGCAGGCTCCACGAAGATAAATCATTCGTGGAAATCTATCGCGTCAATTTCAAAAATCCCGCCCGTTTTGCAGATTTGTACCAGTCTCTCAAGCTGTTTACTGAAAACCGTACGATCGACGCGATCATTTTCACTGACGACGAACCTTGCCTCAAAGTCCTGGGAGAAGTCATCAAAGCCTTAAACATTTCCATCGAAGTATGGGGAAACGATTATCTGGATATCACGCACAGCGAAAATTCGCTCAAGGATTTTCCTTGTCCGATCTTCTATACGGCCTTTGGCAACTGTCGCTTCGTCAACAAAGATTTCATCAAAGCCTGGCAAGAAAAATTCGGTTCTCCTCCCTCCCTTTGGAACCAACTGGGAGCGCAGTGTCTGCTCGGTTTCGCTGAAGCCGTCGAACGGGAAAGCAAATATAAACCCGGAAAAATCATCGACATCATGCGTGAATTACACGAAAGGAAACTGGCCTTGGGTAAAGTCCCGACCGAAGTCAACATCCGACAAATGCCAAGGGGAAAACAATAGCCCCGCATCCGGCTCATGACCAGACACGGGGAAGTAATATTACCGGAAGAAGAAATGCCTAAAAAGTATAGACCAATCCGGCGGACACCGTGACGTAGTACCGATCCTTCGTTCTGGTATTCATTAATTCGGCATTGCCATTGACGGAATAAAGGGGGCCGCAATCGGACCCGAAGGTCTGCAGGAAATCGAAACCGATATACATAAATGAAGTATCGCTGACTTGGACTTCAGCTCCGATACCGGCGCCTATCACAGGTTTTACTTTGGTAGAATTGGCGTCAAACCGGCTTTCCCCATACAGTTGTTCGGCTTCTCCTTTCGCTTCTGTCGTCCGAATGAGGACACCGGTACGCAAACCACCGCGAATTATGAAATGTTTATCAAGCCCATACACATAATCATAAGTCGCAAGGACAGGCACAACAGACACGCGAGTCTTGAGTCTATATAATTCATCAGTCTCGTCGAAGGATTCTAAATTGTACCATTCGGCCGACTTATAGGTATCGTAAAAATAACCGCTCTGAAGACCGATCCGTTGAGCATGCCTGTCCTTACGGAAAATTTCGCCCGACAGATTAAGCTGGATGCCATACAAATTGGAGGGGATCCATTCCTCTCCATTCGCAAAATGCTCATTCCCGTTGGAAGCCATCATACCGAATCCCATGCTCAGATACAACCGGTCACCCAGGCCGAACTCAGCCTGCATCGGGCGATTCAGTTGGACCGGTTCATGAACCAAGGTTTTTTCTCCCGCCTGGAGGGAAAGAACCCCACAAAGGGCAACCCCCAATATACAAATACTTTTATTCATGGTGCAAGAAGGATTAGAATTTCAAAGTAAGGCCAAGACTTGCCGTTCCGGAAAGGGCTGAATGCTTATCGGAAATCTGGGGATCACACGTCTGGCGGCGGAGGGAGGAATACAAGGTCGCCGTATAGCCGGCAAACAACTCCACCCGGGGCGTAATCTTGTAGCGAATCCCAACTATCGCACCTCCGGCCAGCGTCGATGAAGTAATAGCATACTTCCAGTAATAATCCTGCACCGGAGAAGTCTGCTTCTTTTCATCCTTGGAGTGAACATACCCAATCAACCCTCCGACATAGGCTTCCCAATGCTCGGATAATTGCATTTCATAACGGTATCCGAAATAGAACGGTACGACTTCCTGAGCAAAATGATAGCGGAAAATACTATCGGATGGGGTGACCGACTCCGTACCCCGGAACCATCCTGCCTGAAAAAAAGCGTAATGGGCGCTGTCGCCCATATGGGCTATTTCATATGTGCGGGCAACGGAAAAACCGTACAGACCGTCCACCGTCATATGGTCGTTCATATCGAACATGTAATCGATCGTCTGATCCATTGAAGAGCAATACCGCGGTTGCTCCGTCAGCTCAATTAGGTCGACACCGGATGCAAAATGAGGAGACAGGCACAAAAGAGCCAGTAATAAGAAATGCAATTTTTTCATAATGGAGAGAAAAGTACGGAGCTACCGTAATAGGTTCGGATGAATAACGTCCAGGCTATCGTTAAAAATTATGAAGATTTGTCAAGGTATAATGGAAAAAGAAACCCGTCGCAAAAATAATAGTAACCTTTTCGCCTCTTAAACCGTTTCAGGAAGTGAAGACCTGTAAAATAGGAAGACCAGGAAAAACTTTTCCAGGGGTCTTATCCGCAGAAACACATAGAATGGATCAACGATGAATAAAGAACGAGAAGAAATCAGAACTCCCCTAGACGACTTGGTCAGGGACAGCTTCAAGGCGGCCCCTCCGCCCATGCCTGCATTTCTTGACAACGATCAGGAGCAAACGGAAAACCTCGTCGAGCTGGAGGAAGAAGATATGGATATGCTTGCGGCAGCAGCCTCTCAAATCAAGCATGAATCTCCTCCCCGTAAAAGATTCATCTGAACAAGAAACACCAGAACCGCTATACTTCATGGACGAACAAAAAATACATGTAGCGGAATTGAATGAAACAGAATTGACGGATATCACCGCCGGCTGTACCAGCATTTTGTGCGTGGCAGACCATTCGGACGAATCCGACATGGAAGAAACTCATCTCCGCTTCATCTTCACGGAACTCACATCATCCAACCATTAACATCCAACCTGATTCATACATATTATGAGCAATACCAAACCAGAACAAGACGGCAAAGCCTCCGATACCCGGAACCTTTCCGGAGAAGAGCCCAAATGCTGCCATTCTTCAAAACCGGCCCCAGAAGGAATATCGGAATTGAAACAAGAAGAACTGGACGGCCTTGCAGGAGGCCAAAGCCCCGTGCAAAGACAACACGAAGGCCAGAGAATCCAATATAAAAAGTAACGCATATTTGATTTGAACGGCACTTCGACAGAGGCTGTCTCGCTAACCCGAGACAGCCTCTTTTTCGTTCCAATCAATACCTAACAGCCGACATGAGAAAACCGACAAATCAGAATTTTCTCGAGAAACAAAATCATTTCCTCAGGAAATACACAATCAGTCGCCAGTTCCGAAGAGCTGACGACTGATGAATGATTTGCCGTCCTGGTGAGATTATCTCTTGATTTCTCTTATTTGATAATATCCCGGACGTTTCTGGTCCATCTTGGCAAACATCTGTTCCGCTTGTTCCCGAGTCTTGAACGTAAAATTACCTTTTTTTTGGACGAAGCTGCCAGGTTTTATTTCTGTAGATTCATGATAAATTTCCCAAATCCCTCCAGCTACCGTATCTAGTTCTTCTTCGTTCAGTTCCTGCTTATTCATAGAATCGTTGTTCATTGTTTTGAATGTTGGTTAGTTCACTAGTACAACGAATACCATGTTTGAAAGGTTACATGATTTTACCCTAGTAGAAACAAAAGAAAACCCCGTTCGAAGAGATTCCTTCGGGCGGGGCTAAGTTTCTGCGTTTGCGTTACGAGGAACTCGCTTATTCTTCTCCTTCAGGAGCGGGAGGTGCCTTCGGAAGGTTCTTGTCGATATCCTCAAGGAGGTTCACCATATCCACGCCGCGTTGCGCGGAATCGTCCAGTCGGAATACAAGCCGCGGTGTATTGCGGAGCACCACCCGCTTGGAAACGAGAGACTGGACCATGCCGTGACGGGCATTGAGTTTCTCCAGAACCTGGTCGGGATGCATGCGTCCAACGACGCCGATCCAGACCTTGCCTTCCTTAAGATCCTCCGTGATTTCCACTCCGGCAACGGTCACGATCGTATCCGGAAACTCGAAGTCGCGTTGAATAACCGTGCTTATTTCACGGCGCATCAATTCATTTACCTTATCCAGTCTGCGTGTACTCATGTGGAATAGACAATCCTATTAGAGAGTCTGTTTAATTTTTTCCAAAGTATAGCATTCGATCACATCGCCTTCTTCGTATTCGTTGAAGTCGCCGAGGCGAATACCGCATTCGAGGCCAGCCTTGACTTCGTCCACTTCATCCTGGAAGCGGCGGAGCGTCGACATCTTGCCGTCGAAGATTGCCTGACCATCTCGGAGCACGCGAGCTTCGCATGTCCTCTGCACTTTGCCGTCGGAAACCATACAGCCGGCAGCACGCCCTTTATTGAGCTTGAAGACCTGCTTGACGTCGGCATGGCCGATGATCGTTTCGCGGGTTTCCGGCTCAAGAAGACCGAGCATGGTATCACGCACCTGGTCGATGAGTTCGTACACAATGGAGTAGAGCTTCACCTGCACACCTTCGCGTTTCACCATGCGAACGGCATTGGATTCCACCTTCACATTGAAACCAAGAACGACGGCATCGGAAGAGGACGCCAGCAGAATGTCGGATTCGGAAATGGGACCGGCAGCCGTTTGGATGAAATGGCACTCCACCTTCTCGGACTTAATGTCTTCGATAGCCTTTCTAATAGCTTCGACTGAGCCTTGGACGTCCGCTTTGAGCAAGAGCTTGAGCTGAACTTTCTGGGAGCCATCGCCCATGAGAGCACGGATGTCTTCCATGCGAGACTTCCTAGGTGCATTCAAACGAGTTGCGCGGAGATCAAGCTGGCGTTCTTCAGCCAACTTCTTGGCAGCACGTTCATTCTCCATTTCAACAAGTTCATCGCCGACATTCGGAGTTTCGGCAAAACCGATAATCTCCACCGGTGTTCCGGGACCGGCAGATTTGATTTTCTTGCCGCTGTCGCTGTTGAGTGAGCGGACTTTGCCTGCAAAGGGGCCGCAAATGAAAGGCATGCCTACCTTGATGGTTCCGCTTTCGACAATAGCCGTCGCAGAGCTGCCACGCCCTTGTTCCACACGGGCTTCGATGATAGAAGCCCGGCAATTAGCCTTCGGGTTAGCTTTCAACTCCAATACTTCAGCCTGCAACACAAGCAGATCAAGCAGATCGGGAATGCCTGCACCCGTCAAAGCGGATACTTCCACGCATTCAATATCGCCACCGAAATCGGTCGGCACCAAGCCTTCTTCCATCAGACCGGTCTTGGTCTTCATGGGATCTGCTGCCGGCAAATCGCACTTGTTGATGGCGACGATCACCGTCTTTTTCGCAGCTTTAGCGTGGGCGATGGCCTCGCGTGTTTGGGGCATAATGCCGTCATTGGCAGCCACGACCAGCACGACAATATCCGTCACATCCGCTCCGCGGGCACGCATTTCAGTGAAAATAGCGTGCCCCGGAGTATCGATAAATGTCAACAACTGGCCTCCGTGATCTACGGAATAGGCACCGATGTGCTGGGTAATGCCACCCGCTTCCCCTTTGGCCACACGGGAACGGCGGATGTAATCCAACAAGGATGTCTTGCCATGGTCAACATGCCCCATGACAGTAATGATAGGCGTCCGGATTTTCAGAACTTCCTTGGGTTCTTCGACAACCGGGACGGGATCGGGTTCTTTGGGAACTTCCGGCAGAGGTTTGACTCCGCCGCCTTTTTCGCGTTTTTCGCGTTCGAAGACGAATCCATGGATATCACACAGTTTACCAACGACTTCCGCATCAATTACGGTTGAGGGATTGCCGAAAATACCCAAGCCCATCAAGTCCTTGATCAAGCGAAAAGGTTTAATTCCCATCATAGCAGCCAGATCCGAAACGGAAACCGGGGGTTTAAGGTTAATGACACCCCCCGGTTCTACGACACCGGGGTTACTATCGGCAGAGGGAAGGGGCGAATCAACTTCGGGAGATTCGGCAACAGGCTCGGCAGGAGTCTCTGGCTGAGGACGGGACTTCTTTTTACCCGAAAGGAGATCGAGAGCCTGCTTCTTTTCTTGTTTGACTGGAGTATCCGTGGCGGGAACCGGCGTCTCGCCGGCCGCTGCAGGTTCAACCTGCTGTTTCTTGCGAGGTCTCTTCGGCTTGGAACCGATGAGATCAAGCACTTCTTTTTCTGACTCGCGATTATCTTTTTGACCGGGCATAGATATAAAATTTTTTCTTGGAAATGCCGGTGAGGTTGTCCTCTCCGGCAGAGTTTACTGGTTCGCTACGTCGTGGACTTTTCCCATAACGGCTTCCGCTTCTTCCATGGAAATGTCAAGGTTGTCGGCGATATCGGCAGCCTCGAAGTCAACGAGGGCGGCAACCGTCGTACCACCCATGGTGGCAAGACCGTATGCGAGTTCCTCGGCAATGCCGAGCTGTTTACTCAGGGCCTTGGCTGCTTCTGCCAATTGCTTGGCAACACCGGCCTGAGGATCATACACGCGGACTTGAACATCCCAGTTCATCAGACGGGATGTCAAACGCGCGTTTTGTCCGCGACGTCCAATGGCCTTAGAAAGGTCCCTATCGTCATTGACAATGACTAGAACCGTCTTCGTATCGGAGTTCGCGGTAATTTCACGGGGTTCCACCGGAGTCAACGCACTACGCACGAACTCGGTGGGATCTTCCGTCCATTCGAGGATGTCCACCTTCTCGTTATTGAGTTCGCGGACGATATTTTTAACTCTTGCACCACGCAGACCAACGCAGGCGCCAACAGGGTCCACCTTGGAATCATTGCTGAAAACGGCCACTTTGGTACGGTACCCGGCTTCGCGGGCGATGCCGCGGATCTCTACCGTGTGATCGGCAATTTCCACGACTTCCGCTTCAAACAGGCGGCGGACAAGATTCGGATGGCTGCGGGAAAGAATTACTTCCGGTCCACGGCCTTCCACACGCACTTCAACGACGTAGAAACGCATCCGGTCACCGACGGAATATTCTTCCGTCGAAACCCGCTCCCGGGAGGGCATCACACCTTCGAACTTGCCCAGATCAATGTAGATATCGCCTTTTTCAAAACGGCGGACGGTACCTGTCACCAAGTCACCGGCACGATCCTTGAATTCATCGTAAAGCATTTCCTTTTCAGCATCCAAAAGTTTTTGCATCATTGTCTGCCGAGCAGTTTGGACAGCGATACGGCCAAAATCCTTCGGAGTCACGTTCACGTCAATGATATCCCCTATAGCAGCTTCGGCATTCAAGCGGACAGCCATGTTGACGGGAATCTGATTAAACTTGTCCTTGTATTCGTCTTCCGGCACGACTTCCAAAGCCGCGACAATACGCACCTTACCCTTGTTCGTGTTGATTTCTGCGCGTAGATGCTCAATCGAATTGGCACCGGGGACCATTTTCTTGTACGCGGAAAGGAACGCGGAGGCAAGAGCCGTCAGGATTCTGTCTCGGGAAAGACCTTTTTCTCTCTCGTAGTAGTCAACCAAGGCGGTAATATCGTTCGTCATGTGCGTGAAATGCTGATTGTTAATGAGGGAGACAAAAAAGAGCGGGTCATTGACCCACCCTCCTGAATGACTCCCGGGGAATGTTTTCGCGGAGATTAGATCATGCTCCCACTAGTTTGACAAGGATAATTCCTGTCTCCCTAAACTCTCATAGACAATTATTTTCGAAATCCAAAAATACGCCCGTCAAAAGAAATCGGGGCCCTCGCCATCAGGGGAGGATTTCCGGATTTCCTGCAATTTATCCGTGACGTCCTCCATGTCCGACCAAATATCGGAACGGATTGTAAACGGACATCCCTCAAGCAAAGACATAGCTAGGGCATCTCCCGGTCTGGAATCCAACTCCAACACCTTTCTTTCGGAGATTTCATTCTCCATTTCAACAATCATGCGACAGTAATAGATCCCTTTTTCGCTACGAACGATACAGGAACCACGCAAGCGAATCCCCATGCCCTTCATCATATCCCGCATCAAGTGGTGGGTCATCGGGCGGGGAATAACCTGTCCGGACAGATGGAGATTGATGAAGGCGCCAACAGCTGAATCAATAAAAATAACGACTGTTTTCCCCTCTCCATCCACTGGAGCAAAAAATGTAGCACAGCCGGCCGGAGTCGGCAACAAGGCAACGACGCGGACAGGAATAGAGGATGTTCCGGGATCCGGCATAGGAAAAAGATGAGGCGGAAAAAAGATTCACGCCATCAACAAGTTATGAATTCATATATCCACGTGAAACGCGAACGTATTTTTCAGCCCAGGCATGGTTTTTTACCTGGGATTCCGGGCCGAGATCCTTGACCACTTTGGCCGGAGATCCAAGAACCAGGGAATTGGGAGGAATCACCGTTCCCTTCGTTACCAGCGCCTGCGCTCCAACGACGGAACCCTCTCCGACTACGGCACCATCAAGGACAATGGCTCCCATTCCGATCAGGACGTCATTTTTGATTGTACAGGCATGCAGAATGGCGCCATGACCAACAGTCACGTAATCACCCACGATACAGCCATAGTTATCAGCCACGTGGAGGCAACTATTATCCTGAATATTGGAACACTTACCCACGGAAATATTGTTGATATCCCCCCGTAGCGTTACATTGTACCAGATACTCGCGTTTTCTTCGATATTTACCTGTCCGATCAGATCTGCGCTAGCGGCTATGTATGCCGTTGCGTCAATGACCGGAGTCTTCCCCTGATAGGATTCAATTGCCATACGCCATGGCATACTGGCAATTACCCCTGAAAGCCAGCAGAAAGATGTCCATACCTTCAAAACCGGACTATGTTTTCTCCGTCATTTCCCCGCCCAGACATCCACGGCTTTCCTCAAATATTCCACGATTGCTCTCTCACGCTCCGGCTCCATGCAGGCCCTTCAATGCTGTTCGTGCGAAAACAAAATACCGGCACAGATCCTCAAACAACAGGCAACAACGGAAAAGATACACGCACCCAACTTTCTATTTCCTGTTATATCCTCATTGCCCACAATCAATCACGAGATAGAGCCATGGAATTTCTTCTTTCCCCGTAGCCTGAAATAATCTATGAATAATCATGAGAATTTCTTGTTCAGCCTGGTTTTTCGCTATCCTCCTGTTCATGGTTGGCACCGTTTCCGGGACACCTCCGGAACCGGCTTTGTTCCTCGTGACAAGCGCGAGATCCCAAATCGGCGTCACAGTCTCGTACGATCCGGAATACCGCTCCATCTCCTACCCCAATGGCGACGTTCCGCAATCGACCGGGGTTTGTACCGATGTCGTTATCCGTGCCATGCGCCGGCTCGGATTCGACCTGCAAAAGGAAGTCCACGAAGACATGTCCAGAAATTTTTCCCAATACCCTAAACTATGGGGACTAAAATCCACGGACAAAAATATTGACCATCGTCGCGTCCCCAACCTCCGTACGTTCATGTACCGCCGCGGCTGGGCCATTCCCCTTTCCCCAAAATCCTCCGGCAAACAGGATCCCGGTCGCTACCACCCCGGCGATGTCGTAACTTGGTTGCTCCCGGGCAATCTTCCGCATATCGGCATTGTCTCCGACAGGAAATCACCTGAGGGAATTCCGCTCATCATCCACAACATCGGCGCCGGCACTCAGGAGGAAAACTGCCTGTTCTCCTTTTCCATCACCGGACACTTCCGCCCCAAATGGAGCAAAACGACGACATCAACACATACTTACCATGGGTGAATTACGCAATATTCCAGGCGTCGGCAAAGAAACGGAAAAAGATCTCATCATGCTGGGATTCACAACCATCGCATCCCTCAAGAACGCCGATCCCGAGGAGCTTTACGAACGCGAATGCGCCATGCGGGGAATCCGTATCGACCGCTGCCAGCTTTATGTATATCGTTGTGCCGTTTATTTTGCTTCGACGGAAAATCCTGATCCGGAAAAACTCAAATGGTGGTATTGGAAAGGATAAACAAATACCCCCTCCAACGCTTTTAATCTTCCGGAGGAAAGGCAACCGTCAGGAGCATTTTGAAATCTTCAACGGCATAAACGGAATGAGGAAGCCCCGCAGGTAGAACGATAGCCTCACCCTCACGGAGGATGGAATCCGCGCCGTTCAAAGTAATTCGGGCCACTCCATCAAGCACCTGGATCAGTTCATCGCCAATGGACGAATGCGTACTCACGCCCTCCCCTTTACTGAAAGCAAACAGAATAAGCCGAACGATTTCATGCTTCGTCAAGGTCTTGCTAACGATCTCCCCGGGAGAATAGGAGACTAATCCGGCCAGAGACAAAGCCGACCCCTCCGGTATATTTTCTAGTTCTGTTGTCATAATTTGTACTCAATGAGATTCGTGTTCCGCAAGAACTTCTCGCAAGCCCTTTCTCCGGGCCAAACACGATCTTCCAGAATGCGGAGGCCATCACTTGCGTCCGAAGTACCTCCAACGCTTTTGATTCCAATCTGCATTTCACACACTGAGACCATCCCCCAGTCGAGGATGTTCAAATCGGTGTCTGTCTTCCAGACAGACAGAATGTCAACAAATGGTTTGAGACTCTCCTTCCCATGGATTATTAAAGTTACAGTAAGAATAACCCAGCCCATATGATAGAAAGCCAACGCAAGGAAGGAACCTTCCCCAACTCCTACGACCAAACTCCCTGCTATACCGTCAAACAAGTCGCCGACATGGTGGAACTATCCACCTACACGGTTCGATATTATGAAAATGCAGGCCTCATTCCCGGAGTGGATCGTAGCGGGAGCAACGCTCGCCTGTTCTCGGAATACAATCTAAACTGGTTGCGCCTGGTCCACTGCCTGCGCATGACCGGACTTCCAATTGAAGGAGTAAAACGCTACATCAACCTCTGCCTGGAAGGAGATTCGACAATTATGGAACGGGCGGAAATCATCTCCCGTCAGGAAAAAAACCTCCGAACCCAAATCCGCATGCTGAACAAGCAAATGGAAGTCCTAAAATACAAGAAGCGTTACTACAAAGAACTTCTTGAAAACCGGGAGAACGACGTCTGCAATCCTCTCAATCACATTCCTCAGGAAGAGCCTCATATCAAACCGAACGATTAAAACAACAGTTGACTCAATCGTTGAAGGGAGAAAAGAGACAGGCAACAACAAAAACCCATCCCTTTTCCCCCTTTCTCCTATCACCTTTCAGTACTTTACTGACAAAATTGATTGCGGAGGCGTATTCCCTATCCGCTACGAGAGATCCCCACGGCCCCCCCCGAAAGCAAACGACGGAAAAGCACACTTATATGAAAAATAGATGGCCTCCCCGGCAAAACACGGTTCTTCAGCAATCGGGTTATTCTTTGATGGTAACTGATTCTTGAATCCACTTGGCAATGGCTGCCCGGTAGTTGCGAATGCCCTTCCCGGCAAAAACTCCGCTCTTAAGAAATACCGAGCCCGGACAAAGTTTCCGTAAGTTTTCCTCACAATGAGCCAAACCACCGCCGCCATGCGTCACGAACGGAATCACAGTTTTCCCGGCGAGATCATATCCGGCGGCAAAAGAAGCAACCGGAGGAGCAATATTGCTCCACCAATTGGGAGAACCGATAAAGATAACGTCGTACTGTCCGATATTGTCTACTTTCGTCGCCAAATCGGGACGGAATCCATCCTTGATCTGCTGTTTGGCCACCTGGGTACAAGCATTGTAGTCTTGGGGATAAGCCTCCGCCGGCTTAATCTCGAACAGGGTACCTCCTGTTTCTTTCCGAATCTGTTCCGCAACAAAGCGGGTATTTCCACCCCAGGAATAGTAGGCAATCAGAATCCGGGATGATTCAACTGACACCGGAGTCCGGAGTTGTGATCGTTCCTGTCCCTGACCGACAAGGGTTGCCAGAAGAGAGGAAACGCATAAACCGAGGAATGTTCTCTTTTTCATATGTCGATATTCTATGAATGAATTGCTTAACACGGAAGACCGGGGCGCCCTCCATCATTGATCCGATCAATTCAGGCCCCCATCCCCATGGACTTAGCCTCCTCCAAGGCAGGAGATCCCTTGATGTCGCCAACTTTCCAGGCACCGATACCATAGACAACACCTCGTTCGACGGCTCCTTCCAGACAATCCAGAAATCCACGGAAGCATTCTACAGTTCGCAACATGGCCTCGCGATTATCGTCTGCGGCTGCCAGAATAAAATAAAATTCCTTGTCCCGGATATCCAGATAACGGGGAACCGTGCGGTCGATGAAGGTTTTCATCTGGGCATTCAGAGTATAGAAATAAACAGGCGTCCCCAGAACGATGACATCAGCCTTCAAGAGTTTTTCCAGCATCTCTGCCATGTCGTCCTTCTGCATGCAGACATGGGTATCGTTGCATACGCCACAACCACGGCAGTAGTTGATTTTTTTGTCAGAGAGGCGCACTTTCTCCACCCGGTGCCCGGCATCAAGAGCCCCCTGCATGAAGGCATCGCAAAGAAGATCGGAATTACCTCCTTTGCGGGGACTAGCCGAAATAATCAAAATATTTTTCATCATCAAATCAATAGGTTAAAATTAAAGGTTGGGCATGAAGACAGTTCAAACGAACTGCTTCGAAAAGAATTCTCGTCAGTACGTACATATCAAAACGATCCATGGTATTTCTGAATTTGGAGATTGATAAGAACCAGTCACCCAAGGCGGAACCCGCCCTGTATCCGACCGGACTTTAACTCTATCAAAAACCCTACAGTTACTCTAATGGAAGATTTTTTTCACTCTCCTCTGAAAAAATTTTATCAAGAAATTCTATACACTTATTTCGAATAAGTTATGAAACAAAAAAAATCATTTGCCCTTTCATGAAAGTAAATGGAAGACACATCGAAAAGAAAAAGCATCCACCTTCTAGCCTGTTTTCCCGCCCATCCACCTTGATCAATCGCAGAGCCCCCCCGTCACCACAACCACTAGTTCATCTTGTCGAGGACTGGCATCCAACCCCGCCTATCCGGATGGAACAGATAGATTTTTCCCAATGCCGGAGACACATAAAAACTCTCTTTACTGTTCCCTTCCCCTTTGAATAAATGAACCCTTCTAGCGGGAGAAGAGGATATATGAATCCACTTTTTCTTGGGATGAGTCGGATTGTAGAGGCTTGTGACTTCAATTCCATCCTTGGTAAACGCCCACTTTTCATCATTCTTTTCCGTCTTCCAGTTTCCCAGCAACTCGCCGTACGGACAAGTATCCTTCCTGGCAATCGGGCGATTCCCCAAAACTCCAATATAATCATTCAGTGCCTTAAGTTCATCCGCACTAGCACCCTTTTCCAATAAAACAGGGATTTGCTTGACGAGGTAGGCCACGTAATTCGTTGTAAGGTCTTTTGTCTTCCGGGAGCATTCATCCACAAAGCGCCTGCGTATTGTCCCTAATTCAGTTTCACAATTCGCCCCCTTGCGCGACGGAGCAATGCGAGACATGGGCAATGAAAACACTTTAGACCTTTGCATTAAGTTATTCTCATCCAGGTAGAACCAAAGACGATCACCATTGTTGAACACAAGGACTTCGGAATCAGATGATTTTAGATCCACCTGAAATTTTTCCACGGAACCGTCCGGAGAGCGGGAAACCATCACCATGTCCATATTTAGAGTATGCGACCAATCTCCTCCCCAACCTGAAGCCATGAAGTAAGAAAAATTCTTTTCCGCACTATTCCCCCACACATATGTACCGTTCGTCAACGAATCGTAATAGTCCTTGACCTTCTTGGCCGTTGCAAAGTCGGAGGAATTCAGACATTTCTCCTGTAACTTTTTCAATTCAGCCAAATGAGCTTTCGTCAGGTCTGCGCAGATATTCCGACATTTACGGCGGTACGTTTCGTCGAGAGACTGGACAGAGGCAGGAAGATCCGCCCCCAGACAGCTCATCACGAAACAAAAGCATATCACTTTGAAAATTGTCCTGTAAAAAAACATTGTGTTGTTTTATTTATGGACTTATTTCAGAAGAGAAGTCAACACCATTATTGATCCCAGAAAAGAACAAACGCCCCCCAACAAGACGCACCTGACCAAAGAGCAAGAACAATGCCGATCATAGCATAGCTCTTACCAGTCGGTTTGCCTATGACAAGAGAATGCGCTAAAACTTCCCTACCGCATCTTTCCTTCCAGGTCGATCGTCCCCGTCTCCGGCGCATCTACCCTTTGATAAACACGGACATAATCAACTTCGAAAGTCGCCGGCCACTTGATCTTATCCAATTTGCCTCCCGCCTTGCCAAGGGCCAAATTCAAAATAATGGCCTGCGGCTGATGAAAGGGATTCTCCTGCTTCTCAAACAAGGCATTCTTCGTTTTGTCTAACATAGTGCGGTTCAAAAGAATGTCATCTACGTAGAGAGAAATGGAATCCTTATTCCAGTCCATGCGGAAAACATGGAATTTACTGTCCCACAGCGGATCCTTCTCCCTCAAGCGATCCACAGGTGTCCTTGTTGTACTCCATTGTCCTATAGACTTCCTCTCCGATGCCCAGCACAAATTGGCCAGATACGTTCCCTGATAGTATTCCATAATATCGATCTCGCCACAGCTCGGCCATCGTTCCGTGATCCCCACCGTCCAAAAAGCAGGCCACATTCCCTCCACGGGCAGGAACCTCCCCCTGCATTCGAATCTGCCGTAAAGCCAGGCAAACTTTTTTTTCGTCGTCAGGGAAGCGGACGAATACTCCGCCTGCTTGCGATTGAGATGCCAGCTTTTACTCTCCTTTTTGTATCTGGGGTTATTGATTTTTTCCTTCCTTCCTTCTATGACAAGGTTCCCTCCCTTGCAAAAGGCATTTTTTGCCTGGTACCACTGGGGTTCCTCATTCCGCACAAAGCCTTCCTCATAATTCCATTTTTTCGGATCCGGGCGGCCATCTTTGTCAAATTCATCATTCCAGACAAGTTTCCAACCTGTGTAGTCGGCTTTTTCCACAACCAGAAGCGCCTTTTTAGTCCCCTTGTCCTGATTGATAAAATCCTCGGCCAGAGAGGAATATCCCATCGCCGTTCCCAAAAGAGCTATCATCCATAACATTTTCATTCTACACTATCATACGGCGTCAAAAGATCCGATTTTACATTTTCCTTCCTTTTTCTGCACATCAAGAGAGAATCCGGGGCTCATCGGTATACGATCACTCTGTCCTTGATCCCCGGATAGAGTTTGTCCGCCTGTGGATAATTCTCACGAATTGGAACCGGCGGAAGAAATTCACTCTGCGTACCTTTGATCTCTATCGTCCCAGCCTCCGAATCAAGAGTGATAAATGCGAAAAGGGGGTGCTTATACTCAGCCATATGTCCGTTGGAGAACGCAGCTGCATGTCCGATCCAAAAGTAGGAAGCACTATTAATCTGAATATATTGAACTCCTTCGATAACTTTGTGGTTGTCGATATGGTGATGCCCGCAAATACTGGCAATGACTTTGAATCCTTCCGGTTTGCCATGAGTCATATCCCCGAGCTGGATAATAAAGTCCGGCCTCTTCTCAATAGCCTTGTCAATAAAGATTCCCAACCGTCTCTCCGCATCCTTTTGAAGACCTTTGTGAATATCGGAGATAATGCCGAATGTCACCTTTTTACCCTTCCCTATGTCGGGAACAGTTCCTGCGGACAGACTGGCAACAGCCGGGAACAATAGTAATTGCCCTAAAGCGGAGATAAATTGACGACGGGAAGTATCCATATAAAAATCAGGGATTTCAGATACTTACGTCCCACCAATCTCCAAAATTTCATCACCTTCGACATTTACATTTCCGTTATCTGCTCGACTCTAGAAAAAGCACTCGCCCTCCTACACATTCTGAAATCATCCGCCATACAGGCGCCCTCCTCAAGAAATTCATATTGACGAAATACCCCTGCCAATGGATAAAACCAATATTCAGGCATAATTTTCTGCCTTCGCATGACATGGCAAAATAAAATGCCACGCAGTACCGATTTTAAAAAAGACTCCAATCATGAAAGCCATCATTCCCCTTCTTGCTGGCGCCCTGTTCGCCATCTCAGCCACCGCACAGACCCAGGAGGCCAATTCCATCAATATCATGGGGTTGAAGATCTTGCAAAGTCTTGTACCTCCAGGAAGCAGTACCAATATCACCGTTTCTCCCTACTCCATCGCTGACATGCTCCATATCATCCGTCTGGGCACTCAAGGTACCACCCGTACGGAGCTAGACACCGTGCTGGGAAATTCCGAACAATTCAATACAACGCGAACTGTCCTGGACAAAGCTCGTCCTGTCAAACAATCCTTTATATCCAGCATCTTCTCCAACAAGAAAGAATCCCCCTTCACTCTGATTTCGGCACGAAAACTATTCGTCGACAACCACTTCAAGATCAACAACGCCTACACTAACCAATTCGAGGAAGAAGTCATTGCTCGGCAACCCTTCTCTGAAAACCAGGAGCAGGCCAGAATCTCCATCAATCAATGGGGAGCTAAGTCAACCAACAACTTGATCAAAGAAATTATCCCGCCGACAATGGATCTGAGTCAATCCAGAATCATTGCCGCCAATGCCCTTTATTTTCTGGGAAAATGGGAAGTGCCATTTAAAAAATTCGCCACGACTAAACAGGATTTCCTTGCTCCTCAAGGGAAAACGACAGTCGATATGATGTCTGACAAGAGAATCATGCCCTATAAAGTGATCCCCGGAATAGGAACCAGCATCTCTCTTAGTTACAAATGGCTTCAAGAGCCCGGTTCTCCCGAGCCCGTTTTCATCGCTGTCCTTCCCGAATCCAAAAAAACAATCGGAGACTTTTTGGGCGCACTCTCTCCCCGGCAACTTGAACAATGTATCCCGGATCAAAAAGAATTAGTGCTCCTCGGCCTCCCGAAATTCAAAACGGATGGGGATTCTCTCTCTATCAATCCAGGTTTACAGAAGGCGGGTCCCCATGAATTATTCATCGAAGGAAAAGCCAACCTCAGCCTCATTTCACCAACTCTCCTTCATCTGGTCAACGTATTGCAGAAATGTTTCGTCAGTGTCGATGAAGAAAAAACGGAAGCTGCCGCCGTTACAGCAGGGATCATAGACGAATGCATTCCCGTAAGCGAACCACCCTTCAAAACACTCACCTTCGACCGCCCCTTCCTGTGGTTCATCTATGACAAAACAACGGGAAGTATCCTCTTCATGGGCGTCCAGAACAATCCGGGGGAAAACGATGCCAGCCGCGATTCTGAATCATTGCCTCCCTACATCCAAAATAAATAAGCCCAGCCGGCTTTGACGAAAACCAGCACGATGTTAATCGCAAAGCCCACCTTGATCATCATGGATTGAGGCACTTTGCCCGTAGCAAAAGCCAAGGCGTTGGGTGGCGTCGATACCGGCAGCATGAATGCGCAGGAAGCTCCCACACCAATCAGCAACACGAGAGGTTCCGCCGGAATCCCCATCTCGGCGGCAACGGTCACCATCAGGGGGCAAACGAGTGCGGCAGATGCCGTATTCGAGCAAAACTCCGTGAGCATCGTGATAAACAGACTCACAATCAGGAAGAGTACAATCAGGCTTTGCCCCGTCCCCAGCACGGCAACTTGGGAAGCAAGAAACTGACCTGCTCCGGTCTTGATCAATATCGTACTCAAAGTGATGCCGCCACCAAAAAGCAGAAGAACGCCCCAGTCCGTGTTTTTGACAATTCCCTGCCAGTTGATCAAGCCGCACACAGGGAGCAACACCACGGCGCACAAGGCAATCAGAGCATCAATAGATGGGATTCCCCCCGGTACAAGGCCGGAAATAAAACCGCTAAACATCCAGCACAGGGCAATGACGGTGAAAACTCCCAGCACGCGTTTCTGCTTGGCATCCAGGTTGCCATGTCCTGCAACGGCACTTGCCTCCACCACGTCATCGGGCGATTTGATTTTCAGAGAAAGACAGGGTTTGAGCATCACCCACATCAATGCAAAGACCACCACGGAAAAGACACAGGCCACCGGAACACCAATCTTGAGCCAATCCGCAAATCCCATGTGCAATTCCCGGGCTGCAATCGCATTGGGAGGTGAGCCAACCAAGGTTCCCATCCCTCCGATGGAGGCACTGTAGGCCACACCCAACACGGCGAAAATCCAGGTCGATTTATACTTGCTTTCATCCACTTCACCCAAAAGACCAATAACCAATGGCAACATCATGGCCGCCGTTGCCGTGTTGGACATCCACATCGACAAAAAGGCCGTCGCGGCAAAAATCAACCCAAGAGCCAAGCCCAGATGGCCCCGCGAAAACCGCAAGATTTTACCCGCGAGCCAGGTGTCAATTTTCTGCTCATGCAAGGCTCCCGCCAGCACAAAACCACCAAAAAACAGAAAGATCGTCGGATCCGCAAAACCCACCATAGCCGATGCCCCGGGAAGAATCCCCAGGATCATCGCCAAAATCGGTACCAGAAGGGCAGTAATCGTCACATGAACCGCCTCCGTCAGCCACAAAATGCCAATGAAGACGAGGATAGCAACACCTTTGGCCGCATCGCCATCCAGAGGGAGCCATTTGAGGAGTGCCAGAAAGAGAAGCACATCGCACAGGATGATTGCATACTTGCGGTGCCCTTTCTCCGTATCCTTCGTATCATGCTGAATAGTAGGTACTTTTTTCTTCATAGCCCATGTTGTCCTTCTCTTCTAAATCCTTGCTGTCAGCAGTCCGGGGGAGAGCTGGTATGGTTCACAGTAGCAATCTTCAAGCAGCAGGTCAATAAGCCCTCGTGCCTAAAATGCCATTTCTCGGCCCTGCCATTCTTCTAAAAATTTCGGCATCTTCTTGACCTCCTCAAAAAAACAGATAACAATCATTTAACATTCAACTTAAATGTAAAATGAGTACGGAAAGCAGTTTACAAAATACGCTCAAGGCATTAGCCGATCCCACGCGAAGAGAGATTCTGGAGATTTTGAAATCCGGGCGCCAATCAGCAGGAGACATCGGTAATCGCTTCAACATCACCGGTGCTGCCATCTCCCGCCACCTTTCCGTTTTAAAGGAAGCGGATTTAATCCGCGATGAACGAGAGGGCAAATTTATCTTCTACGAGCTCAACCTGAGTATTATGGAAGAGCTTCTCACATGGTTTGGCAACTTCCAGTCCACACGGCAGAGCAAACAATCCCAGAGTAAAGGATCTTCCCGTCCTGAACCTCAACACTAATCTCTCCCATGGATGAGCTTCAATCCCCTCAGCGCCCTTCACTCTTCAAGGGTGGCCCCATCCTGACCGAACTTACCATTGCGCTTTTGCCCTGGGTCTTCCTTGCCATCATCTACAAGGAACTTCCTGCCCAGGTTGCCGTCCATTTCAACGCCGAGAGTATTGCCGATCGCTATGCCTCCAAAGAGAGTTGGGAAGTGTTGTGCCTCCCCTCCGTCGGTTTTATTGGATTCATCATCGGACGCTTTATTCGTTTCATGTGCATGCTCTCAGGCCGTTTCGATAAAAAGTTCTGTAACGCCAAACCTCTAGAGCGTTTTTGCACCTACACAGAACTCTTCTCGGTGAGTCTGTTATCCGGCACAGCCCTTTACCTTTTGCAAAGCTGCAGAGCCTCATTGGAAACGATGAATATTGAGTTACTCCTGCGTATCTTCGTAGCAGCCATCTCAATTCTTTTCATCCTGGTCGGGAATCTCTGTCCAAAAATACGCCCCAACAAATGGTTCGGAATCAAAACTCCCCGGGCATTTTCCAGTCCGAATGCCTGGAATAAAGTTCAGAGCGTCGGAGGAAGACTCATGTTCTGGTGCGGTGCCTTCAACCTGCTAATTGCCTGTGTTCCTTTTATTCCCACAGGAATAGTAGTGACCTGCAGTTGCATCACCATGGTCCTCATGCTGTTTGCCATCTTCCTCTATCGCCCTAAAATGTGAGCAAGGAGAAATCGGAGCCAAGCCTCGAGTCTGACAACTCACTCCATCGCATTGGGACCCAGCACGGCAGTCTGCCCTGAACCGTAACAGTACACGTCGTTCCAACCCAAGAGATTTTCTAAAAAGAGGAACACGCTGGCCGTACTGAGAAGTCGAGGCAGCATTCCCCAATCCAAGACAAAGCCAATCTTTCTAAGAACAGAAAAAATGAAAGTAATTCCCCAGACAGAACGTATCAATTCATCATACCCACCTTTCTCCTCCTTTGATTTTCTTATGAAAACAGTTGCTTTTGTTCTAGCTCCCTGCCTTCTTTTCTCTGCCTTCGCACAATCTTCCCCTTCCGCCGGAAAGATGTCCGACAATCCCGTTTCCACTCAAACCACAGATCTTGCCACTCAAGTCACTGCCCCGGATTGGGGAAGCCTGAAGCCAAGTCCACTGACCGAAGAATGGGAACGGGGAGTACAGGGAATGTTGCTGAACGCCAACAGATTCGCCCTCAACGCCTGGTATTGTGATCGCAAGGGATTCGACAAACAGGATAGTCCCTACCTGGATTTCAAAGGTCGTGCCGAAGCACAAATCCGTCCCGTAGCACACCAGGTATTCGGATTGGCAACATCTTTGAAATGGAATATCTACGATCCTGTCATCACCGGGATCTCCCGCGAAGAAGCCACCCGCCGCACCATCCGTATGATCAGCTCTCTCGCCCACCACCACAAAGCCAATCAAGGTAAAACCGGTTGGGGGGATGCATGGCAAAGTGCCCTGTGGGCTAGTCAGGCCGCCCTGGCAGGATGGTTTCTTTGGGACGAACTGGATGCTTCCACGCGCATGGAACTTACCCGTATGACCGAGCACGAAGCCAACCGCTTCATCAACTACAAAACGCCCTACTACCGCGACAAAACAGGCAAAATCATCACACCGGGCGACAGCAAAGCAGAAGAAAACGCCTGGAACTCCACCATCCTTGTTGCGGCCAACGTCATGATGCCGCACCATCCCAACTGGCAAAGATGGAACGACAAGGCTATCGAACTTCAAGCCTCCGCCTACTCCGCCCCCGGCGACTGGAATCTCCCGGGATCAATCAATGGATTCCCCTTCAGCAAGTTGAATGGCAGCAATATCGATCCGGACGGCACCGTCATCAACCACAACATCCTGCACCCGGACTACATGACAGCCATCATGGGCAGCGCCACTAATGCCTGGATCTACTGCATCGGCGGCATGAAATCCCCGAAGGCTTCGCTTTTCAACGGCAACAGGGTCTATCATGCCCTCACCGATTTGCTCGTCAAGGATGGCAAAACCATGTACGTCTCCAACCAGGGGCAGGCCACAGCTACCATGTACTACCCTCAGGGCAACGACTGGGGCAACAATCGCCAGGCAAACTACTGGCTCATGGACATCATGGCGGATCTCTTCCACTGGGACACCCAATCCTCTATCAAAGGCCATGATTGGGCTCGTGCCCGCCAACAGGAAATGCAAGCCATGCAGGCCCGCACGACCACAGGCCAATACTACCAGAAGCGCGACGAAGACACCTTCCCCTCCCGGGAAGAATGGATTTCCTACCACCTCGCTTTCGGCTACATCGGCCTCTGGCTCCACCAAAACAAACTTGTCGAATTCACCGACGCACCACTAACTCCGCCTGTCGCGGAATAAACGTCAAGAAGCAATCTCTTCCGAAAGCAAGGTAGCATCTCTCTGTTATGGGAAACCCATTTCATACTAATAAATTTCAAATCCCGAGAAGTTCTCAGGATCTGTGCGATAGGAACAAATGATAAGTTGTAAATAATTTGTTAATTGAATTTTTATTAGTATTGGATAAAAGGCTTTTTTCCAATGTCCCAAATTTGTCTCGTTTCCGGATGCAAGAGGGACTAAAGAGTAAGGAAATTACATGACCATGGAAACGCCCGAAGGACATTCAGAGGCTCAGAAGCAGCCAATCGTACCACAGAAGACAAACGGAATGTGTATAGCGGCATTCGTCCTGGCTCTTGGAGCTATTCTGACTGCTCCATTCGTCATTCCTGGCTTTCTGGCAAGTATTCTCGCCCTTGTTTTAGGTATTCTCGGTATTAAGAAAGCAAAACGGGAAGGCCATTCGGGAGAAACTCTCGGAATGTGGGGTATTGTCCTCTCCTGCCTGTCCTTGCTGGTTAGTTTGACTCTGGCCGGAATCGCCACGTGGTTCTTCCTCGAACTGAAAAAATCCGACGAATTCAAGCAAGAGATCCGGGAACAAATCGAGCACCAGAAGGAAATTGATCCGGAAGGAGCCAAAAAAGCCGAAAAAATTTTCCATTTCCTCGGCCTGGATTAATAAACAAAAAATCGAAGTAGAGCATTCTTCGGTCAAGAATTTTCCGTCATCGTACCGTCATTCGAATCCGATGCCGCGATTATTCAGGATTTTCTTTTCTTGATTCCCATTTGAACCTTGATTGCCTGTCTGATGCAGGTTTATGGTTACTACCTAGGTATTCTCTAAATCGCCATGTCCCGCTTTTTCATTCCCCTTCTCCTTGCCACGCTAGTACCACTGTTCCCTGTCTCAGCGGAAAGAAATCCGTTTGGCTCAACAGTCAACGGTCCGACACGTGACCAAATCATCCCTCTCCAGAAAAAAGACATTAAAACTCCGGTTATTTCCCCCCAAGAAGACGGAACGTTCCTCCTGACAGCCGATAAAGCCCAGCTTCGAGGAGAGGGAACCATCGAACATGAGTACGGATTTCCCACCATTGGCGTATTCAAAAAGCGAGGGAATCAGGCTGGCTGGTTACTGAATGTTCCCAAGGATGGCACTTACATAGTCGAAGTCCAATACACTTGTCCTCAAGGAACCCATGCTCCATCCTCCCTTGTCGATGTCCGATCGGGGGACAAAGTATGCCCGTGGGATATCGTTCTTACAGGCGGTTCATGGCAGCATTTTGTCAAGCGCCACATCGGCAAGATCCAACTTTCGGCAGGAGAACAGCCTTTCATCCTGACTCTCACTGACAACTACGGTATCAACATCGGCAATATCCGTCTCATTCCAGATCCCGGGTTGGAAGTAAAACCCGACAAGACCGGAACATTCACACTTCTTCCCGAAACGGCCGACCTCACAAAAGCTTCATGGAGTAGTTCCAAAAACATCATCGTCGGAACTTATGGGATTGCCTGGATTGTCAATTCCCCCATTCCGCAATGCTACCGAGTCATTCTCAACGGAGCAGTTCCCAGCGGTGCCGAATTTGAACTTTCCTGCGCCTCTCTCTCTACGATTGTCAACATTCCCTCTACAGGAAGCTGGGATAATTTCAAGGAACAAACAATCTCCACGATCACGCTCCCTGTAGGCCCCACCACTATTTCGCTGAAAAAAAAGAATGGAGGTTTGGATATTCGATCCGTCACCCTTCAGCCGACAGGAGAAAACTTGAATGCCAAAGTTAAGGAATTGGAAACCAAACCGCTCATCGGCATGGACAAGGAAGACATGGATCTCCTCTGGGGCGGAAGTGTCGCAAAAGGTTCCCAAGATTTTTTGAAACTTCACGGAATCAACGAAGCCGAGACCGATTTTTACAAGGGGATTGGACTTTCCTGTAAAGCCTATCAGTGGACATTGCCGGACATGACTGTAACGGGCGTTTTCATGGACGGAAAGTGTATCAACCTGATTGTGAAAATGCCCAATCAAACATTCGCAGCATCCAAAACCCTCCTCGCGAAACTCCTTCCCGGCGTTGCTTTTGCCTCTGCTCCCACTACAACCGAACCTCCTTATATCGTCCCGTCTAAAGACAATACCTATCAGTTCCTGTACTGGGGGGACTGCTTCGAACTCCGGGCTCCCAACATCGTCAATGAGGCCAGGGAATCCGCCGAGAAGGAATTCAAAAACACTATCGGTAAAGTCCGTCTGGGCATGTCCCTGAGCCAGTTGAAAGAAATCCTGGGAGAAGGAAGACCCCGCAGCGATTTTGATGCAGAACGTTCCGACCCCGGTGACATCGATCAAAACCTTTACAAAGGAATCACTAAACGCTGCAACGGAAACATCTGGGGATACCCCGAGAAGAAGGACTTCTATATCACAGCCATCCTATTCCAGGATAAGTGCATAGAATTCGATATCAGCCAACGTGGAGGATTCACAACCGAAGAGGCCCTCTCCCTCGCCCAAACCTTCATCCCCGGCGTCCAATTCAATGTGACACCCGCCCGGATGCAACCCCAATATGCCTACTACTCCACCAATTATGGCAAGGGTTACAAGATGCAATATCGCGGGGCCTTCCTTGAATTGAAAGCATCCGCCCTTTTGAAAGCCCTGCTGCTGGAGGAATTGGGAATCGTCAGCAAAAAGCCGGTTCTTCCGGGAGCAACCGACAGCAGTGCCTCCCCCTCTCTCAAGCAATCGTCCCTGGCCCTGACCAATCTACTCCAGAAGAGCCCCCTGTTGAAAAACACACCCATTTTCGGGAAATCCGCTGAAGCAGTGGATTCCATCCTGGGCAAATCGGAAGAGATCGACCCCAGCCTCACCATCCAGCCGACTCGCGTCTGGAAAATCAAGAACAGTACCTTCCGCCTGACCGGAACATTCTCCAAAAAGAACGGAAAGGACATCCTCAATAGCATCTCCATTGTCGACGAATCCGGAGCGATCACCCCGGCTGTCGCCCTTTTTGTTGCCAGGAAACTGATTGCGCCCTACACGACAACCCCCATCTCCAGTGCCCAGATGAACGCTGCTTTCACCCTGACATCCTCGGACCCGCAGCAAAGATTTACCCTCGAATGGATCCCGGACAAAAACAACTCCGGCATCATGCGCATCGCCGACAAGGATTAATATCCCTCATGCACATCCCGAGCATGTCGGAAAATTCACTGCCATACAGAAACGCTCCGAATGCAAAATTGACGGTCCGATCGGAGAACTCTCCTGGATTGAGGACATCAAGTGTCAATTCCAGAGGAGTTCTATCCCACAACTATCACACCCTGCGCAACCGTTCCGTCCCGGTCGATATCTTCCCCCGTTCCCGGAATTCCTATCCCTTGTGAACCCGGCATCGCCTTGGGCGACCCCGAAACACCCGGGGTCCCCTCGGTCCGCAAGAAGCTACAGTTCCCTATGGAACACCCTGTAGCCTCTTGCTGAAATGGTTAATTTTCTGTCTCCAACGTTTTTCCCCCTTGCTTTTTGGAGAAGCCGGACTAGATTGAATCCACCAAACATAGGATGTTTGGAACTTTCCCTCATTAACAAGGAGCAAAACATGGATATCATTCACGACAATGCCGCTGACCTCAGCGTGTTGAACGGCAAGACGATCGCAGTACTCGGATACGGCGCCCAGGGACGCGCCCAGGCGCTTTGCATGCGCGACTCCGGCGTAAACGTCATCATCGGCGTTCGCCCCGGCAAATCCTTTGACGCGGCAACTCAGGACGGGTTCAAAGTCATGAGCGTCGCCGACGCCGTCAAGGAAGCCGACATCATTCACATCCTTCTTCCGGACGAAATGCACGGCCCCGTGTTCGAAGCCGAAATCAAGCCGAACCTGACCGCCGGCAAGGCTCTCGCCTGCTCCCACGGTTTCGCTTACGTGTTCAAAACGATCGTTCCTCCCGCCGACGTCGACGTCATCATGGTGGCGCCCAAGGGTCCGGGAACTGAAGTCCGCAAAGTGTTCGAACAAGGTTTTGGCTGCCCCGGCCTGATCGCCGTGTTCCAGGACGCTACAGGCAAAGCCAAAGACATGGCTCTCGCTATGGCCAAGGCCGAAGGACTCACACGCGGCGGCGTTCTCGAATGCACCTTTGAACAGGAAACCTACGAAGATCTCTTCGGAGAACAAAACGTCCTCTGCGGCGGCATGGTCGACCTGATGAAGTATGGTTTCGAAACACTTATTGAAGCCGGCTATCCGGCTGAAATGGCTTATTTCGAATGCATCCACGAAGCCAAGCTCATCGTGGACCTCATCTACGAAGGCGGCATCCAGAAGATGAACTCCGTCATCTCCAACACCGCCGAATGGGGTGAATACTACAATGGACCGCAGATCCTGACCCCCGACGTCAAGGAACGCATGAAGGAATCCCTCAAGCGCATCGAAAGCGGCGTATTCGCCAAGGATTGGCTGGCCGAAGCCAACAGCGGAGCCAAGGTTCTCCAAGCCAAGAGAGCAGAACTCGGACAGCATCCTGCCGAAGTCGTCGGCAAGAAGATCCGTAGCTTGTTTGAAAAACACTAAACCATTCTGTCGCCTTACTGACGCTGCCGCCGGTTCCGGATTTGGTCCGGCGGCAGTTGCCATCCCGACAACCAAGCCTATGGACAGGGAATCCGCCGATTCGGTTATCAATGTGGAAAATGCAAATGTCTTCCTGGGAGGACGTGAAATTCTGCATGATATCTCCTGGCAGGTCAAACGCGGCGAACGCTGTTTTATCCTCGGAGCCAATGGAGCAGGTAAAACGACGCTCGTCAAAATGCTCATGGGATATGCCTGGCCGCTCTACGGAGCTAAAGTCCAGGTCCTAGGCAAAACATTCGGCAGTATCAACCTGTCGGAACTCCGTAAATCCATCGCCTGGGTTAGCCCGTTCATGCACCAATGGCTTGCCGACCGCGAATGGACAGGGCTGGAAATGGCCCTCTCCGGGCTGGACGGAACCATCGGCCTGTTCCGCAGCACAAGCAAGGAAGAAGAAGACCGAGCGCGTAGCATCATGCAATCGCTTAAGGCGGAGCACCTCCTTGACCGTGCCGTTCACATCATGTCCTCCGGGGAACAAGTCAAGGTCCTTATCGCCAGGGCATTGATGACCGATCCCGAGCTCGTCATCCTTGACGAACCCAGCGTTTATCTCGATATCGCCGGAAGGGAATTCCTCCTCAATACCATTCAAGAACTTGCCGAATCCCGACCGGAACTTACCATTGTTTTCATCACCCAGCGCATCGAAGACATCCTGCCTTCTTTCACTCGCGGCATGATCCTCAAATCCGGTGCCATCTGCGCGGAAGGCTCCCGTGACGAAGTCCTGACCGAGGCCAACCTCCATACCGCATTCGATCTCAACATCCGGCTCATCAAAACGGATCAAGGCCGTTTCTGGACAGTCATCGAATAATCCTTTCCCTGCCCCTCCCTTCGCGTATGGAATTGAAAAAACCCGTTCGTATCTCCCTCTCCCGGCAAGTCCTCAATGCCATGGAAGGATTGATCCGGGAAGGCCGCTGGGCCGTCGGAGACCGGATTCCCGCCGAACCGGAACTGGCAAAATCCTTCTCCGTCAGCCACAATACCATCCGCGAAGCCCTGCAGTCCCTGATTCATGCCGGAATTCTGGAAGCACGCCCCGGAGACGGTACCTACGTCATCGCCAATGATCGTTTCGCCGTTGCCATGAACAACAAATTGCGTGAGGCGGAACTCCACCAAATCCTGGAAGCGCGGCGGGCTCTCGAAAAGGAAATAGCCAGGCTCGCCGCCGCCAACCGCACGGATGCCGATCTCCGTCAATTGGAACAGGACTGGCAAACCTGCCAGGCTCGCTCCGGCCAGGGCATCGAAGACGATATGCGCTTTCATGCCTCCGTCGCCGCCGCCACCCACAACCCTGTCCTGGCAGAATTATACCGCGTCATCGTCAGCTATCTCCAGGACAATCTGGAACACATCCTGGCAGAAAAACAATACGATGCCGGAGCCATGCAATTGCATGCCGACCTTCTGGACGCCATCCGCAGCCACGATGCCGACACGGCGGAAGCCATTATTGTCCGCATCGTCGAATTCGATGCCAGTACCATCGCCGGTCAATAAGCCATGTTTCCGGCAGGGTACCAGGTAGGTGCGTGTCTCTGACATGCCCTTTCATAAAATTTTCAACGCTACACCGGATTGCCTTGTCTAAGTATTTGCCTCCTGATAGGGAGGTATCCCTTAATCATCTCAAATCATCAATACAACTATGAAAAAATTCATCGCTATCGCCGTTTGCGCCTGCGCCCTGGGTCTGAATGGTTTCGCCGCTGACACTCCGGCCGGCGACACTCCCGCCAAATGTGACCAAAACTGCCCCAAGGCATGTAAGGATTGCAAAGGCTGCAAGGATTGTAAAAAAGCTAAAAAATGCGACAAAGCCAAGAAGTGCGACAAAAAAGGCGAATGCCCGAAGAAGGCTGAAGCCTGATCTTGCCGCTTTCGTCCAATCCGGAATCCGGAGTCAAAGGACGCCACCAAGCTCCCAAACTGCAGCAATTTCGATTGTTGCAGTTTTTTTGTATCCGACGCATTTCGCGTCACGGAATAAATATCACGGCACATTCGTCTTCAGGAAAAGACATGTAAGAAATACATGCGTCTTACCGTAATTCTTTGTATGAATAGACTCCTTGCCCCCCTTACCGCCGCCACTGTCTGCCTTCTGGGGCTTGCCAATACTTGGGGAGAAACTCCCTCCTCAAAACCAGCCGTTACCCCGACTCCCCAGCAAAGAGAATGGGCTGAGCAGGAACTGGGAGTCATCATCCACTTTGACATGCCCACTTATGTGCCTGGTTATAATTGGCGCCAGTTCGGCACTCATCCGGCTCCATCCGTCTTCAACCCGACCCATCTGGATACCGACCAATGGTTGAAAGCAGCCAGGGACATGGGAGCCAAATATGCGGTGCTCGTCGCCAAACACTGCTCGGGCTTCAGCCTCTGGCCCACCAAAGCCCACGAATACAGCGTCAAAAATTCACCTTGGAAAAACGGCAAGGGAGACATCGTCGCCGACTTCGTTCAATCTTGTCGGAAAATGGGGATCAAACCCGGCATTTACGCCAGTACGGCTGCCAACGGGTACTGTTACGTAGACAACCCCGGCAAAGTTCAACCCGGAGCCAAAATCACCCAGCAGGATTACAACAAAATTGTAGAAACCCAGCTCACGGAACTGTGGAGCAACTATGGCAAGCTTTTTGAAGTCTGGTTCGATGGGGGAGTCCTCCCCATTTCGGAGGGCGGCGCCAATGTCTCTGCCCTCCTGAAAAAGTACCAGCCCGATGCCATCGCCTTCCAGGGACCGGAAGACCACCCGAACCTCATCCGCTGGGTCGGCAATGAAGAAGGTTTTGCTCCTGATCCCTGCTGGGGAACGGCCAACGCTACAACCAAAGCTGACGGTACGATCAAAATAGAAGGTATGGGAGGCTCCGCTACAGGCAGTATCTGGTGCCCGGGGGAAGCAGACCTGACGTTGCGCCGCAATTCATCCTTCCAGGGAGGGTGGTTTTGGACAAAGGGACAGGACAACACACTCTTCAGCGTCGATGACATGATGCACAAGTATATCTGCAGTGTGGGGCGTAATACGAATATGCTCGTCGGCATCGTCATCGATGACCGTGGACTCGTTCCCGATGCCGATGTCAGACGCCTCAAGGAATTCGGCGACCGCCTCCGGCAGGACTTCGCCAACCCCATCGTTACCACGCAAGGCAAGGGCAACAATTTGGAGCTCGTCAACCCGGACAATCGTTCCGTCCGCTATATCGTCCTGCGTGAACGCATTGCCAACGGTGAATGCGTCCTCGGCTATAAAGTGGAATGGGACACCGGCAAAGGCTGGGAAACCGTCTTCGAAGGACAAGTCATCGGCAACAAACGTATTATTCAAACCGATGGAGCCATTCCCAAAAAAGTTCGTCTTACCGTCACCGACTTCCGGGGAACGCCCGATATCCGTGAATTTTCCCTTTACTAATCTAACGTTCCTCTCGAGGTAGGAAATGCTTTGAAATCGGCAGACATGTCTTAAAACGGAATTAAACCAAACCGAGTTTAATCTATTCAACATATAGAGAATCAATCCGCGGAACAGGTATTGGGACGATATAAATTTCAACGCAACATCAAGAGTCAGTGTCCAACAGGCATGGCTTCCGTTCATCCTTTCCCCCGAATCGGATTCAAATCCTTTTTCCCCCTTGCCTGTATTTTGGGAATCCTGTGTTCCTGTCAACCGGAAAAACCTAAAGAAAACATACCCTATTCCGTCGAAACGGCACGGCCGACAGAAATGAATGTACCTATTCTCCAGGAATGGGTCGGACATTTGACCGGTACCGTCAATGCCAGTATTCTCCCCCAAATCAGCGGTTATCTGAAAAGCCAGGATTACCAGAACGGGGCCATGGTTAAAAAAGGAGATATCCTGTTCCACATAGACGACCAGTCGTTCCGCGACCAGGTACGCCAAGCCGAAGCCAGATTGTCCGAAGCCAAAGCCCAGCTGCAACAACAGGAATACGACAAAAACATCTATGCCCCTCTGGCAGCCAAGGACATCGTCTCCAAACAAAAATACGAAGATACGGCTCTGGCTGTCGAAGCTGCCAAAGCCTCCTTGCTGGCATCACAGGCTGCATTAAGCCTGGCCCAACAAAACCTGGCTTACACCGTTATCACGTCACCGATCGATGGCGTCGCCGGCATTGCGACCGTTCAGCAGGGAGACCTAGTCAGCCCCGAAGGAAAATCCATGACGGAAGTCTCATCAATCAATCCTATCCGATTGAACTTCTCCGTCTCCCAAGAACAATGGTTGAAGCAAACGGGCAACCAGGGAACTCAAAAAGCCGGGCAACCGGGCATTACCAACGGCAGTGAACTGGAGGTCATCCTTTCCGAAGGGAAAACTTATCCGCATCAAGCCCGTGTCGTTGCCATCGACAGCGCTTTTAATCCCACGACAGGCACCATACGTATCCAGGCGAACCTCCCCAATGAAGACTCTCTGCTCAGGCCAGGCATGTTCGTCCGCGTCCGCGCCCGGATCGGAGAAGAACAGCATGCCCTGACAGTCCCGGTACAAGCCATCATTTCCATGCAGGGACGCTTTTTCATCGTCACTGTGGATGACCGGAACAAGCCCCATATGATCCCGATCAAGGTCGGAGGAAAGATCGGAAACAGGCAAGTCGTCATACCCATTGTTCCCAATTCCGTAACGACCGACTCGCAGGTCGTCGTCGAAGGAGTCCAGCAAGCCATGATCGCAGCGGCGGAAGGAACAACCACGCTGATGGTCAAGCCCTATGATCCTGAAAACAAAACCCTGTAATTCCAAACTTTACATCCTACTCCTAGGGAGGACATTATGGCACAATTTTTCATCAAACGTCCGATCGTCGCGATCTGTCTCTCTATCATAATCGTCATGCTGGGTACATTTTCCCTGCTGCGGCTGCCGATTGCCGAATATCCGGACATCATTCCTCCCGTCATCCAGGTTTCCGCCACCTATCCCGGAGCAGATTGCGAAACAGTCGTCAAATCCATCGCTTCCCCGTTGGAGCAGCAAATGTCCGGTGTGGACAACATGTCCTATATGTCATCCGTCAGCACCAACAACGGACAAATGAGCATGACTGTCGTATTCGACGTCGGCACCAACCCGAACATGGACCAGGTGCTCTCCTACTTGCGTTACGGACAAGCCAACTCCCAACTTCCCGGAGAAGTAGCGGAACTGGGCGTTTCCCTGCGAAAATCAAGCGGATTGCCGACCATGGTCGTCAGTTTCTATTCCCCGGACAAAAACTATGACAGTCTCTGGATTTCCAACTACGCCAACATCAACCTAGTCAATGCCATCAAACGCGTCAAGGGAGTCGGCGACGTACAGGTCTTCGGCTCCGGCAGATACGCCATGCGTATCTGGCTGAACCCGGAAAAACTTTCCGCTCTCAACATCAGCGTCACGGAAGCCATGCAGGCTGTTCAGGCGCAAAACACAGTTAATCCCGCCGGCAAGGTCGGGGCCCAACCCGCCCCTGAGGATCAGCAATTTACCTATACCGTCAAAGCGCCCGGCCGCCTCAACACGGTTGCCGATTTCGAAAACATCGTCGTCCGGGGCACAGGGGATTCTATTGTCCGCCTGAGAGATATCGCCCGCGTAGAACTCGGGGCGGAGACCTATGAACTCAGCGCCCGAGTCAACGGGTCGCCCACGGCTGCCATTGCCATTTATGAAGCCCCCGGAGGCAATGCCCTGCAGTTATCTGACGATATCAGAAAACTCCTGCAGGATACCCCTCTACCGCCCGGACTCGATTACCTCGTTTCCATGGATTCCACGAAAGCTGTCCAGGCCAGCATTACCGAAATCGCACAAACTCTGCTGATCGCTCTCGGCCTCGTCATCCTTGTCGTGTTCGTCTTCCTCCAAGGTTGGAGAGGCACCATCATTCCGTTTTTCGCAATCCCGGTAGCTATCATCGGAACCTTTGCATTCTTCCCGTTATTCGGTTTTTCCATCAATACCATTTGCCTGATGGGCATGGTCCTGGCTATCGGGCTAGTCGTGGATGACGCCATTGTTGTCGTAGAAGCCGTCCAGAACCACATCGACTCCGGAGAATCCCCCAAAGAGGCCACTGCCAACGCCATGAAGGAAGTTGCCGGTCCCATCGTCAGCACGGCGCTCGTCATTTCCTGCGTATTCCTGCCGACCCTTCTTCTTCCGGGAGTGACCGGTAAATTATTCGGGCAGTTCGCCATCACGATCGGAGCCTCCATCATCATCTCGGCCTTCTGCGCCCTATCCCTGAGCCCGGCTCTGGCAGCCATGATCCTACGAAAGGAATCCTCTTCCAATCATAAACTCCTGGGGCCCCTGTACCGTGCATTCAATACCTTTTTCGACAAGGCCCGTAATCTCTATGTCGCCATATGCGGCAACCTGACCAGGCGGATCGTTCTCTCCCTCGTTCTGTTAGCCGGCATGACCGCCTTGATCTTCCCCATCACGCAACGCATTCCCGGAGGGTTTCTTCCCAATGAAGACCAGGGCTATCTGTTCGCCGGCATCCAACTTCCGCAGAACTCCTCCCTGAACGTCACGGAAAAGGCTTCCTTCCAGGTGGAAGAAATCATCAGATCCATTCCGGGCGTCCAGGACGTCACCACCGTCAACGGTTTCAACTTAATGACATTCGTCCAAAGCCCGAATAACGCTTTCTTCTTCATCTCCCTGAAACCCTGGAACGAACGCCGTTCGCCCGGCGAAAGTGCAGACGCCCTCTGCGGACGCATCACGGAGGAACTCACCCGCCGCATTTCCTCCGGCATCACCTTCGTCTTTCCTCCTCCTCCCATTCCCGGAGTCGGAACATCCGGAGCCGTCTCCTTCCTGTTGGAAGACAGACAGGGAAAAGGAGAAAATTTCCTCACAGCCAATACTACCGCCTTCATCAATGCCGCCCGGAAGCATCCCGCCATCGCCTCCATCAACAACTTCATGACGCCGTCCATCGAACAATACAAACTCGACGTCAATACGGAACAAGCATCCCTGCAAGGAGTGGACGTTGCCGACGTCTACAACACCATCCAGGCCTACATGGGCAGCATCTTCGTCAATTACTTCAACATCTACGGGCAACAGTGGCAAGTGTACATGCAGGCTGACGGGAACTACCGCAACAGCATCGACAAACTGAACCTCTTCAACGTACGAGCTGCCAACGGAGATGCTGTCCCTATCAACTCTGTCGTCAGCACCGGCAAGACCTGGGCTCCCGAATTCCTGATGCGCCAGGACATGTACAATTGCTCGATGCTCAATGTATCGCCAGCTCCCGGTTATTCCTCCGGGGATGTTATGGCCGCTCTGGAACAAACCTTCCGCGATACCATGCCGGCGGGCATGGGGTATGGATACTCCGGCATGAGTTTTCAGGAGCAACAAGCCTCCCAGGGGTTAACACCGGGTATTATCTTCATCGTGTCCTCCATTCTGGTATTCCTGATTCTGGCATCTTTGTATGAAAGCTGGACCCTGCCTCTGGCCGTCTTCATGACAGTTCCTGTCGCCCTTCTCGGCTCGGTTGCCGCCTTGCTGGCTTTCGGACAGGAATTGAACGTCTATTCGCAAATCGGTCTGATCGTCCTCATAGCCCTGGCCGCTAAAAACGCCATTCTCATTGTAGAATTCGCCGTTCTTGAAATTCGGCAAGGCAAGCCTCTGATGGAAGCCACCCTGGATGCGGCACGCATCCGTCTACGGCCCATCCTGATGACGAGTTTCGCCTTCATTCTGGGTTGCGTACCGCTGGCAGTCGCCTCCGGTTCGGGGGCTGCGGCCCGCCAGGTCGTCGGCATCGGCGTCATCGGGGGCATGCTGACAGCCGTCTTCCTCGGCATCTTCCTCATCCCTTCTTTCTTCCACATGATAGCCAAGTGGACGGGATTGGGAGCATCGTCTCCGAACAAAGAGCAATCCTGATCCGGCCAGTCTCCGTATCTCCCTCTATTTCCCGGCGACCGGAGTCAAGGCATACACATTACCCGAGAAGTCGGCCACAAAGACGGCATTGCCGGAAATGGCGGGAGAACTCAGGAAGGGGGCTCCCGTCATCGCCTTCCACAGAACGTTGCCGCTCTTGCGGTCCAACGCCGTCAGGGAACCGTCGGAGGCCGTCGCCAGAACAGTAGCATCTCCTGCCAGGACAGGGCTCGTCTCAATCGTTGCTGAAACCTTGCGCGTGTAAGGAGCCGTATACACCAGGGCATCACCGGGAGCATGCCGCCACTTTTCGGTAAGAGTTTCGCGATCCAGCGCAATCAAACCGTCTCTGGCCGAACCGAAGATAATTTCCTGATCCGTCACCAAGGGAGTCGAAGTCACATCGACGGAAACGGGCAGCTTCACATGATTCAGCACATTGCCCGTCGCCGTCTCCAATACAAACAAACCGTCCTGCGAGGTTATATAGGCTTTATCTCCATGAATGGCGGCGGAAGCCCCACGATTACGCAACCCGTCACGGTCGATTTTCCAGAGCAATTTTCCCGTCGCGGCATCGTTGCCAAACAAGGCCTGCCACTGCGAACCCGAAATCAACACCCCATTGCCAAGGGACATAGTCGTCGTCGTCCCCTCGCGCTGATCCCAACCGGAATTTTTCCACAACTCCTTTCCATCCTTGACGGAACAGGCTGTCAATCCTCTCCCGCTGCCCGCATACACGATCCCCTTGTCTGCAACAAGTCCCTCGATTAATCCTGGGACATCCTTGACGTTCAGCTTCTTTTCCCAGCGGAGCATCCCGGTTTTTCCATGAATGGCATAGAGATAACCGTCAGAATCCTGGGCAAGCACGGTATCGCCATCCAAAGCAATGGTATTCTTGACCGAATTGCGGGTCGGATAACGCCACAAAAGTTCCCCTGTCCGGGCATCCAAAGCATAAATTCCGCTTCTTCCCTTCAAGTCCTCATCCATTGCCGCCACATAAACCTTGTCTTCCCGGACAACAGGAGAAGCCATGTAAACATTGGCTCCGATATTGGAAACCCATGCCAGCTCATAGGGGGGCAGAGGAGCCCCCGGCACAGTACCGGAGTGTTCCGGATTTCCCAGCAGATTATTCCAGGGTTTCCCTGTCCGGACCGGATTGGCGACAAAAGGAGTACAGATGAAATTCTCTTCCGCATCAACTGTAAGACCATGCCCGAAATCAACCCGGGTTCGAAGTTGAACCTTTTTACCGGCAGCCCCGGCAGGCATCGGCACCTCGGCAGACCAGTTCCAATCCGTCCGGCGCGACAAAGCAACCTCCGGCAGCTTCTTCCCGTCCACCGTCAGAGAACAAGTCACCCCTTTCGTCGGAGAACCGGCATGATAGGCATTGACCAGTACCGTCAGGGAACCATTCTTCGACAACGGTGATTTTCCATTCTGCACGGATGCGACATGCACGGCTCTATCCAGATAGGCATATCGCAAATTCGATGACGGATAGCCTTCGACATCAACGTGAATATCGCGGAAAGCAGCTGTCGAATGGTCGATTCCTCCCTTGTCCACCGTCCCCGTACACATGGTGAAAACTTCTCCCTGGAATCGCATATGGTTGATATGCCAGTGCCCATAGATCCAAGCCTTTAGATTGTGGGCATTCAGGTCAATCTCCTCACCCTTGCCGATGCCATATTTGAATTGATCGCCCGTCGTAAGAATATCGTGGTTAAAAACGATTACAGGCTTACCCTTCGGAACCAGAGCCAGATCATTCTTCATCCAGCGGTACACATCCTCTTTGGTATAACCGGGTTTGCGGTCGCCCCCAAGCATCGGGGTGACAATGTAATGCGTACTTCCGGAATCAAAGGAATAGAATGTCGGACCGTACACGTTCTCGAACACCTCTTCCCCATACTTGCCCGCCACCAGATCGTGGTTGCCTATACAGTAATACACGGGACAGGGGAAATTGCCCGTATTCATCAAATTAATATGCTCCTTCAGCCCTTTTTCATAACAGATGTCGCCCGTATGGATCACGAAGGAAGCCCCGGTCTTCTCCGCATATTCCCGGAGACCGTTCACCCAGTCCTCATGCTCCCCGGTATTGAAAATTTCCGTATCCGTAATGTGCAGGAAACTGTGTTCCTTGCCCGGCGTTCCCTTTTTGTTCGGGAGAAGGGCGAAATCATACTGTTCCTTCCCATCTTCGATTTTCCGGTAAAAAGGATACGCCTTGCAACCGTCCGGAACAGTCATGAAAAGGAACCGTTCCCCTTCATGCCCCGGCAGCACATACCGGCCGTTCTTGTCCGTTTTGACGGCGTGAAGGCCATCCGACACAACAACGCCGGCTACAGGAACTTCTCCCGGATCATGAATGCCATTGGCATTCCTGTCTGCAAAAACAATACCGGAATAATCGGCCCATGCGGAAGGCACAATCAAAGCAACAACAAAAAGAGCAAAAAAAGGGGGCTTTTTCATGAAACGTTATTCATTTTATCCATGATGAACTCAAATGCAATTTCTAATGCTCGCAATCCTCCTATTAAGGCTCTGCGTCAGAGTCGCAGGTAAAACTCTGCCGTAGTTTGATGCATGGGTAAGGGATATTGAAAAGACCACACGATGTAATTTCATGCAAGTGGAATTATACATTTAGAACTTTATAGTGTGTGCATTATGATATTTTAGGCGAATTTCATACTACGCATAATCGACGTAAGTTACTTATTACTTTTCTTGTCTTCTACTCTTTTATCATGATCGCGGCCGATTTTCCCCTTGTAGAGGTATTCCGTTTTAGAGGTGTGGCCTACGGTACGGTCGATAAGTTTTAATATTTCATCGTCTTCGTAACCGGCAAGCCTGATGTATTTGATGACTTCGTTCACATGACTGGGATAATATTTTACGAGCATTTCAACGAATTCCTCTTCAAGGATGCCATTTAAAATTTGTTCTATTTGGTTATTTCGAGATTGTAAAATAGATATGTTAGATTGGTTATTCTGTACCTGATTAGGGTCGTCCTTGAATGTGACAAATGCCTGCTCTATCAGTTCATCTACTTTTTCGTTGAAGCCGGGGACGTAACCGTCCCGGAGCGTTTTGATGATGGATGAAAAATAAACGGCTCCCAATTTTTTCAATTGCCGTTCCGGGATTCCTGTGACATTGGAGGCTTCCTCCATATTGATCGTATAAATGAAACCGGCAACGCCATATTTGGCAGATAGGTCGTCATTAGCCCCATAAGGCCATGCATCCCCGGTATTGACGTCGACCTTGTAGAGGGGAGCTCCACAAATAAAATAGAAACTCCATAGTTGATCTGTTAGTTCTTCCCTGGTGATTGTAGAGCGGTCCAATTTGTTCATTGCATCGAAAAAGGGCTGTACCAGGGCATAGAATTTGTTCAGGTCGCCCTGGTCGAGAGTTTGTTTGAACTTGCCTGATAGCCTGCCCAAAGCTTCAGGAACGTTAAAATCCTTGGGCTTGGCGAGGCTTTTATCAAATTTGAGGGGCAGTCCCATGGTTTGTACACAAATGAAGCTCGCGGCAAGAAGGATGATGGTGAGTGTTTTCATGTTATTTGAAATCGTGAGTGTTGTTGAGTTCTGTCGTCCGAGTGACGGAACACCCGAATTTGGAAACGGTAGTGGTTGCTTCGTTCCTGGGCTGATTGATCCAGGAGTAATTGAATTTTTGATTTACAGTGAGTGTGTCCTTCTCGTCCGCATGGCAATTCCAGTCGCATATCCAATACCAGTTTTGAGGAAGCGTGTGGAGCGCCAGGACGACCATTCCCCTGAACGGAGAGATATTGTTAAACATTTTGTTTTTGTCACTTAATTTATGGAGACGGGGTTCGGCGTATGGACGATGGGCAGCGTGGAAGTCGGAGTGGATTTCGTTCGCTTGTCGCGTTCCATGATATAAATTTCTTTGACGCTGACGATTGTGGGCTGGAAGGTAAGTTCCAACCAGGCACTTACTCCGGCTCTTGAAACTTCTCCATCTACTGTTCCTCCGCTTGCTAAATTTTCTTGGCAATGAGCCTTCCTTTTCTTGTACCTACGGTCAGGCCATCGAAAGTGATTAAATTCTGGCCTGATATAATTGTCCATTTCAATTTGGAGACCTTCCCTATCAACTGAGGCTTCCCGTTCAAGATCAACGTAAATTTTTCCCTTATTCCAATGGTAGTCCTTTTTTATCTTCTTCCGGGACAGAACCTTCTTCCTCTTCTCTTATATAGATGGTTGCCGAATTTTCCGTAGTCTCCGATATGATTCTGAGGAAGCCGGAATTCTCATCTTCATCCCCTTTCTGCGCTGGGAACTAGCCTATGGAGATCATAAAACAACATAGCAGCTATAACGCAAATATTTGCTAGGAGATAACGAGTTCATATTTCTCATCGGTTCGGATTGCGGGGATGGAAAAGTGGTCACGGTAATGCAGGCGGAGATTCATCAATTATTTTATGTCACAAATAGTATCCAATTTATTAAGATGTTAAGAATACCGGTATTCGTAAATAAGTTCCTAAATCGGAACAGAGGACGAGTGAGTAGCCTTTATCGCAGAATCGTCAGTTCCGGTTCCAGGCGGCCAGCACCGGCAGCACCCTTTCCGGAAGACCGAAGTTAAAATGGCAGCATCGTCCGGAACAGTCATAAAAAGGAACCGTTGGCTTTCCTGTCTGCAACAACAATACCGGAATAATCGGCCCATGCGGAAGACGCGATCAAAGCAACAACAAAAAGAGCAAAAAAAGGGGGCTTTTTCATGGAACGTTATTCATTTTATCCATGACAAATTCAAATGCAATTTCTAATGTTCGCAATCCTCCTATCAGGAAACGCCTCGCAGGAAATATGAATATCTTCGCCAAACATCAAAGCATAGCGGAAACTGCCATCTCATAAGATCCCATGATGGAAATATTTAGAATACTATTGATTTTTACAGAAATCCGCGCCATCTTTAAAATACTATTAATATTCAAAAATTCACCCAGGACATTATACCACAAAAACAATAATGTGAATATATTACAATTATTATAATTTGACACTGAAGAGATCTCGTGACACCTTGCAAAGAATACATTCCAATCCGTGGAAAAGTTGTTCATCGCGGAAATTTTTCCTGTTTTTCCACGTATATAGGAACATGCAGCCGCATTCTCTTTCATCAATCCTTTTCATTGTAAGCGCCGGTATAACCATAGCTGCGCCTTTGCAAACCTCCAAGGTTTCATCCATGGATGAAGGGTGGAAATTCGCTCGTTTCGGAACGATGCCGGACGGCACCATGAAGCTGGAACCCGGAGCTCCGTCGAGAACAGTCTGGGCCTCTACCAGCCAGAACGACAATACCGCGGCCATGGCACTGGACGGGAATCCCGGCACCCGCTGGTGCGCCACCCGTAGCGGTGCGGGACAAACGCTCTCCGTGGACATGGGACAACCGACTCCCGTCGCCAAAGTTTCCATCTTATGGGAAAAAGAGGGGATACACCAATTCAAGTTGGAAGGATCCTCCGACGGAACCAACTGGAAAACTCTTTACGACGAAACCAAAAACAAAGTTTCTTCCGACCGTACCACCTGCGATATCCGCAGGGAAAACGCCCGGTTCTACCGCATCACCGTCACTGATCATACTCCGTCCATGTGGGCCAGCATCCGGGAACTGAACTTCTTCGACGCCATGGACAAGGAACTGGTTCCCCGGCCATCCGCCGAGTCACGCATGTCTCCTCCCTCCGAACCGGGCTACAACGATGAAAAGTGGCGGACGCTGGATCTCCCGCACGACTGGGGTGTCGAAGGTCCGTTCCGCATGGAATTGCCCAATAATACAGGTAAACTCCCCTGGGTCGGCATCGGCTGGTACCGCAAGACTCTGGATGTTCCCGCCGATGCGCAGGGAAACCGTTTCTACCTGGACTTTGACGGAGCCATGACCTGTCCTCAGATTTTCGTCAACGGGCAATTGGCCGGAGAGTGGAAATATGGCTACGCCTCCTTCCGCGTGGATATCACTCCCTTCCTCCGCTTCGGTCAAACGAACACGATCGCCGTCCGTCTGGACAATCCCCCCAATTCCTCCCGCTGGTACCCGGGAGCCGGGATTTACCGCCATGTGCGCCTGACGGAAGCCAATCCCGTCCACCTAGACCACTGGGGAGTTTACGTCCGCACTCCTGAAATTACAAAGGACCAGGCTACCGTCCTAGTCGATACGACAGTCGCCAACAACAGTGGCAAGACAGCCATTCCAACTGTTATTCAGAAGATTCTGGACGGAGACAAGGTCGTCTCCACTGCTGAATCAACGGGGAAGGAAATCGCACCGGGACAAAAGGAAATCGTCCAAAATACGCTGAACGTCAAATCACCGATTCTCTGGGATCTCGACAATCCCCACCTCTATACGGTCGAAACAACGGTCATGCTCGACGGCAAACCGGTCGATTCCGCCCAAACCAATCTCGGCATCCGTACGATCGAATGGACTGTGGACGACGGGTTTCATCTCAACGGGAAGAGAATCCCCATCAACGGAGTCTGCCAGCACCACGACCTCGGGCCTCTCGGCGGTGCAGTCCACAAGCGCAGCTACGAACGCCAGGTGGAAATTCTCAAGGAAATGGGCACCAACGCCATCCGCACCACGCACAATCCCCCTGCCCCCGAACTGCTCGACGCCTGCGACCGACTGGGCATGCTTGTCATGGACGAGTTGTTCGACATGTGGGAAAGTGCCAAGAACGAAAACGACTACCACCTCTACTTCAACGATTGGCACGAACGGGATCTCGTCAATTTTGTCCGCCGGGACCGCAATCACCCCAGTGTTATCCTCTGGAGCGGCGGCAATGAAGTCCACGAACAGTGGAATCCCGCCAAGCATTACATTTCCAAGCGACTTACCGAATTGTTCCACCGCGAAGATCCATCCCGCCTGGTCGGTATCGGATGCAGCGGAGGCGAGGGCATCAGAAACGGATTTGCCGACACCGTAGATGTCTTCGGCGGCAACTATCGTGCCGGGCAATATCCGGAATTCAAACAAAAGAAGCCCGACCAGCCCGCATTCGGCAGTGAGACTTCCTCCTGTATCAGTTCCCGCGGAGAATATTTCTTTCCTGTCAGTTGGAAGCAAAACGGAGGGTTCTTCAATTTCCAGGTCAGTTCCTACGACCTCTATGCGCCGGGCTGGGCTTACAAGCCGGATGTCGAATTCCGCGCCCTGGACGCCAACAAGCGCATCGCCGGTGAATTTGTCTGGACCGGGTTCGACTACCTCGGCGAACCGACACCTTACAACCACGACGCCACCAACGCCCTGAACTTTTCCGATGAAAAGGAAAAGCAAAAGGCCATGGCCATGTTCGAGAAATTGGGTAAATACGCCCCGTCCCGCAGTTCCTATTTCGGCATTGTAGATCTCTGCGGCTTCAAAAAAGACCGCTTTTACCTCTACCAGGCACGCTGGCGCCCGGAACTCAAAATGGCTCACATCCTGCCCCACTGGAATTGGCCGGACCGCGTCGGAAAGGTGACTCCCGTCCATGTGTACACCAGCGGAGACTCGGCAGAACTCTTCCTCAACGGCAAAAGCCAGGGAGTCCGTACCAAAGGAACCGCTGACGACAATGCCTACCGTCTCGTCTGGCACGACGTCAAATATGAACCGGGAGAACTCAAAGTTGTCGTTACCAAAAACGGCAAGCCATGGGCCACGGACATCGTGCAAACTTCCGGTCCGGCAACAAACTTCACCGTAGAGGCCGACCGAACGGAAATCGCCGGTGACGGACACGATCTTTCCTACCTCACCATCACGATGAAGGATGCCCAGGGCCGTTTTGTCCCGACAGCCCAGACTCCTCTGAATTTCACGGTGGAAGGCCCGGCGGAAATCGTCGGAGTCTGCAACGGAGACGCAACGGATTTCACTCCTTTCCAAGGAAATAAAATCAATGCATACAACGGCATGGCGCAAGTCATCATCCGTGGCAAGAGACACGCCTCCGGCAACGTCACCGTAACGGGAACAGCCCAGGGCATGCCCGCTACCTCCACCAAATTGACCATCGTCCCGGCACAGCAAAACTAATCCATAGACACAAAATACATATGAGAAAACTACTGCTTCCCGTCTGTCTGAGCACCTCGCTCCTTTTGGCCGGCATGGCCGCCGCCACCGAGGCACCTCTACCCAACCATTCTTCCCATACCGTAGGAATCAACGACAACGACTTCCTGATCGACGGCAAGCCGATTCAAATCATCTCCGGGGAAATGCACTACCCGCGCGTCCCGAAAGCATACTGGCGCGACCGTATGAAACGCATGAAGGCCATGGGATGTAACACTCTTTGTACCTATATCTTCTGGAACATGCATGAGCCCAAACCGGGAGAATGGGACTTCTCCGGGAATCTCGACATCGCAGAATACTGCCGAATCGCTCAGGAAGAAGGATTGTGGGTCATCGTCCGCCCGGGACCGTATGTTTGCGCGGAATGGGAATTCGGAGGTTTCCCCTCCTGGCTGCTTAAAGGCCGGAAAATCAAGGTCCGTTCCACCGATCCCGGGTACATGAAGCCGACTCTCAACTACCTGAAGAAAGTAGCCGCCGTACTAGCCCCTCTCCAGGCATCCAAAGGAGGTCCCATCATCATGACCCAGGTGGAGAACGAATACGGAGCCTATTCCAACGACAAGGAATACCTTCGGGCGCACCTCAATGCCCTGAAAGAAGGAGGACTTACCGACGTCCAGTTCTACACGGCCGACCAACCTACCGACGGATGCCTCAAAAACGGTACGCTGCCGGATCTGCCCGTTGCCCTCACCTTCGGCGGAGGAGCTAAAAACGCCTTCGAACTCTTCCGCAAGCACAGACCGAAAGGCCCCCGCATGAATGGGGAATTCTGGTGCGGATGGTTCGACCACTGGGGAGCCGTCCACAACCCGCGCAACACGGAATCGTACAACAGCGAGTTCAAGTGGATGCTGGAAAACGGAATTTCCGTCAACTTCTACATGGTGCACGGAGGTACGTCCTTCGGCTTCATGTCGGGAGCCAACGGCGGCAATAACAGCATGACGCCGGACATCACCTCATACGACTATTCCGCTCCCATCAGCGAATCCGGCAAACTCAATGCACGCTTCCAAGCCTTCCGCAAAACCGTGGAGGACCACCTCGGACACGCATTGCCTCAGCCCCCGCCCGATCCGGAATTCATTGACATCGCTCCCATCTCATTCTCCCAGTCCGCAGGCATGTTCAACAACCTGCCCAAGCCTGTGGAAAGCGCCAACCCCATCGTCATGGAAGATCTGGATCAGGCTTACGGCTTCGTCCTCTACCGCACCAAGGTCACGGGGCCCCAGGAAAATGCTCCGCTGACCATGACCCGCCTGATGGACCGCGCTATCGTCCTGCTGGACGGGAAACGCGTCGGAACGGCGGACCGCCGGCACGGTACCAATACCGTCAAGCTGGATATCCCGGGCGGAGAACACACGCTGGATATTCTGGTAGAGAACCTTGGACGCGTCAATTACGGAGGCGCCATCACCACGGAGAACAAGGGGATTACAGAAGGAGTCACCCTCGCCGGCAAACCCGTTACCGGATTCAAGAACTTCTCCCTGCCCTGTGCCGACAAGGAAGTAGCCGCACTCCCCTTCTCCACAAAAGTCCCCGCAGGTGACCAGCCGATCTTCTACAAGAGTTCGTTCAAAGTAGACAAGCCCGGAGACACCTTCCTCGACATGCAGGACGGATGGACCAAGGGTGTAGTCTGGGTAAACGGTCACAACCTCGGGCGTTTCTGGTTTGTCGGTCCCCAGCAGACCTTGTACTGCCCTGCTCCGTTCCTCAAACAGGGAGAGAATGAAATCATCGTCCTCGATCTCGAAGGAGGCAAAGGAACCGTCAAGGGAGGTTCGGAACAAATCTGGAAAACGAACAAGGAGAAAAACCTCTTCAAACTCAACCGCAAACCCGGCCAAACCGTCACACCCGGCAAGACCTCCCTCGTCCATGAAGGAACCTTCCAAGCCGGAGAAACCTGGCAGGACATCAAGTTCGACAAACCTGTCACAGGACGCTACTTCGCCATCGAAGCCCTCAGTGCCATGGATGGACAAGACTACGCCGCCATCGCCGAGCTGGAAATCCTCGACGAAAAAGGCAATCCTCTCAAAAAGGAAGAATGGAAAGTCGCCTATGCCGACAGTGAAGAAGTAGACGCAGAACCCGGCAATGCCGAACTCGTCATGGACCGCCAGCCCGTCACCTTCTGGCACACTGCCTGGAGCGACAACGGACCCAAGCACCCCCACTTGCTCGTGCTCGACCTCGGAGGCAACAAAAAGATCTCCGGTTTCCAGTACCTTCCCCGTCCCGGTGCTTCCGGTGGCAAAATCAAGGACTACCGCGCCTACGTCAGCCTCAAACCCTTCCCGGGCCAATAAAGGCAGGCAACCAACAACTCATCCCACAACCGGAGCGGCTCACCACCGCTCCGGTTTTTTTATGGAGGTACAAGAGAATTGAGGAAAGCCGCCCACCTCATCAAAAATATATTGCCTTTCATTGGGAAATTTCATATTTGAGAGAATATGAAAAAAAGTATAAGAACATTATCATTGGCATTATGCCTCATGGGAGTTTGCCATGGGGCAGATGAATCATCCAGTGCGGGTGCTACTCCCCGACAAATTCCCGAGATACCCGATCAGGCAATCATGTATTCCTTGTCGGGCGCAGGTTGGAAACCGGATAAAACCATGCAGGCTTTTTGCAAATGGTTCAAACCTCAGGAAAAAGGGATCAAACTCAGCGACAAGTACAAGGCTATTTATTTTGCGATTGCCTTTCCGGAAATCAAACATTACGGAGCCGCTGTCTATATTTATGAGCTTCCTGCTGATGTTGCCAAGGCCATGCAGTCCGCTCTTAAAATAAAAAATTCAGCACTCATTCAGGAAATCAAAGCACCCATGATGCATACGGCGAGAATTGTTTCGAACCGCTTGATCATTATTCAGGCTCCCGCTCGAGAGTCTCAATTTACAGAAAAATTAATCAATAATATTGAAAAATTTGTCCACATTAAATAACCACTCCGAAGAAATTGAGACTCACCCCTTGACCTTGTAGCGCAGAACTGTTTTCAAGGCATCCGGGGCGACCTTCCGGGGATCAGACAGGTAAATTTCACGGTGTGATGCGGATGTCCTGTTCAGCCCTTTTTCCAGGCAGAACTGTTCCATCAAGGCAAAGCTTTCCGGCTCGTTGTCGTAGGATCCCACATGAAGCATCTGGACACACTGCCCTTCTTCGACGGAGACAAGGGTGACTTGCTTCAACAGAGAGGAGGGATCTTTTTCAGCCGCGATTTCAAGAGCCAGATCGAACACCCGGCTCGTCACAAAATCGGGTTGCCGAATCATCATCGTATAACGAAGACGGCTTTTGTCAGTCAACACTTGCGAGGCATCGCCCTCGGGCATACTCCATGTGGCTTCCAGAGGGTACACTGTGTATTCAAAATATCCGGGAGGCACAATGCCTTTTTTGGGCATCATCCTGATGGCGTAGGCTATGGAGTACAGAACACCGATGCCATCGGCAAATTCCCGGGCATTCGGATCGCCATGCCCGTCCAATGCCAAATAGAAGTACGGCGGCACCGTTACGACAACAGGTTTCCTGCCGGGAAGGTAGAGTTCCTTTTCCCGTTTTCTCCATTCATATTTTACTTCTCCCATCATGTTCTGCTAACAAAGTCCTCATGGCAGGGCAAGCATATTTCCGTCGAATGCGGTATAAGCACAGTCTCGTCAATCATTACCCAGAAAGTGCCGAAAGATCATTCCACAACCAAATTTACAGTTGCAGGAGTCAATCCGGGTGAACTGAATACAACCGATACGATTCCTTTTTCACCGGAGGTCTGGATATAGCCAAGAAGCCTTCCCCGGTATGCTTTACGAGAGGTACTGGTATTATTGCTCATGTCCGTATTGCTTCCCGCCTCCAAACCAAGCAACTTCCCTGGTCCAGTGACGGAACAGGATATCTCATTTTCAGCCAGAGGAACAGAGTTGCCACCCCTGTCACGGATATAAACGATAACATGCGCCAAATCCTTGTCTCTCCCCAATTTCATCCTGTCGGCAACAACCTCCAGGCACGCTGCTTTTCCTGCAGTCTTAATCGTATGCCGTGTTTTTTCCTTTCCATCGTCAAGACCGACGGCTTCCAATGTTCCCGGTTCATAATCGAGGTCCCAGGTTATTACTCCCGTTTTATCATCGTAGTCCTTTACGTTGCCTACTTGCCTGCCATTCAATAAAAGTTTTGCCTGCGGACAATTCGTATAACACATAATCCTTATACGGTCTCCTTTTTCATAATTCCAAATCGGCCATTCGTCTATGGAGTAATCTGAAGTTTGTTGCCGGCATTGGCATGTTCCGATGCGGATCAAGGGAAATTGAGTCCACAAAGCCTTCCGGAAATAGGCCCTTGGCTTCATAAAACCGGCCATGTCCAACAAGCCTTGAAAAAATGGTCTGTAGAGTCCCCGGGAAGGCCACACTTCCGCTTCTCCCAGATAATCGACTCCAACCCAAATAAATTGTCCAAAAACATAATCATTGTCCCGGGCAATTTTCCAGGCTTCCAGAGTATGCGTGTTCTCGCTCCCATAAATAATCCGGGATGGATATTTCTCATGGTCTTGCGAATAAGCTCCCTCCGTATAGTTGTATCCCACAGCATCCAAAGCCGCTGGCAATCCGGTTTTATTTGACATGGAAATCCCAGCCAGTGCTGCAGATACGGGCCGCGTAGGATCTACCGACTTAACTTCGGAAACAAGGCGCTCGGCAATGGTTCCAAGACGTTCCGCAGAAGGCTTGTTGAAAATGACTCCCTTTTCCAATCGACCCGGTTGCGACATGCCGATACTGTCTTTGCCTCCCAAAACAGGATGGGTATAGGGATCGTTAGGGTAATCGATTTCATTGCCAATCATCCACATGAAAATAGAACAGTGATTTCTATCTCGAAGAACCATGTCCCGGATATCCCGGCTACTCCATTCATCAAAATACCAAAACGATCCTTGATATCCAGGTTTTCCAGTGCAGAAACCTTCCTCCCATTTTCTTTTCGGATACTCCCATTCATCAAATGAATCCGGAATTACGAGAAATCCCATTTCATCACACAAATCATACAAATAGGGGACATGAGGATTATGGCTCATCCTGATTGCATTGCAACCCAGAGTTTTAATCGTCTCTAACCGACGTACCCAAACTTGCCTGGGAACAGCGGATCCTAAAGCTCCGGCATCATGATGTATGCATACTCCTTTAATCTTTATACTTTTCCCATTGATAAAGAGCCCCTTGTCAGGATCCATGGAGATCTTTCTTATGCCAGTACGGAAAGAAGTCCCGTCAATATTTTTGTCCCCCTGGAAAAGAGAAACTCTGATCGTATAAAGCCGAGGATCCCCGGGACTCCATAACAACGGGTTTTGCAGCGTCAGGGAAATCATTTGAGAGGTAGCGCCGTTTCCTTGGACTTTCAATGGAGAGGTTGTTTGCGCAACGCATTCACCATCTTCGGAAAACAACCCTACACAAATTGCAAGTAATTCGTCTCTTTCCGTTTCATTTCTCACGGCAACATCCACATCCAACACGGCCTTTTTGGAAGTCGCCGTCCGCGTCCTGCAAAAAACACCCCATTTGTCAATATGCACCGGATTCGAATAAATCAGATAGACATCACGGTATATTCCAGATCCGTTGTACCAACGGGAATCTGCACCCATACTGTGATCAACGCGTACCGCAAGATTATTCTTTTCCCCATATCGGACATAAGGCGTTATGTCGTACAAAAACGACACATAGCCATTCGGACGTTTTCCAACCAGCCGACCATTCACATAAACCTCGCTGTTGTTATAGACTCCCTCAAAATAAATAAAGACCTTTTCCCCTCGTTTCTCCTCCGGGATTTCCAGACATTTCCGATACCAGGCAATCCCTCCCGGAAGATAACCAGCATTTGCCGGCCATTTCGGATCGGGGGTTGCCTCAATACTCCAGTCATGAGGTAAATCAAGGCTTCTCCAAAGATGATCGTCGTACCCCGGTAATCGCGCACCGTATTCATCTCCCAGGCAAAATTTCCAATTCTCATTAATCTTTTGAGATATTCCGAAAAAAGCATCCGCCTTTGCAGAAATCAAGCAAAGAGCCATCACAACCACGAAAGCGAAAATGCGAAATAACATAGTATTTTTCTTTTATCAGGCAGAATTTTATACGTCAACAATAAACAAAAAACAGGAAAAGAAAATACATTATCCCATCTTATCATATGGGAACTGTATTTATAAAAACAAATCGCCAGCGAACAACTTATTTATTTTAATAATATTATAACAGCATGAAAACATTTTCATATCATATCGAATACAGGAAAAGCAAAGAAAAAGACACTTCCCTCCCCCTCCTTTCCAAGGAAAATTCCGGCTACATCCCATCACGGAAAAACTTTCTTATTTCTATGGAAAATGAAAAGGGAGATATGATTTTCACGTATCAATAGACATGAAATTTTTAAGTATCGTCTTTTTCCCCATAATTACCCTACTGGCTTCAGTGGCAGGAAAAGCCGAAGAAAATTCTGCCGCCCCCTTTCGGGTCACTATAGATGTATCGTCTCCGGAAACAGAAGTTTCTCCGAATCGGTATGGAATTTTCTTCGAGGATATCAACTTTGCAGCAGATGGAGGACTGTATGCCGAATTGATCAAAAACCGCTCTTTCGAATTTCCTCAGGCCTTCATGGGATGGAAAATATTCGGCAATGTGGCGTTGCAAATAGAAGATGGACCTTTCACCCGCAATCCACACTATATCCGTTTGTCTCCGGCCTCTCATCGAGAGAGGAAAACAGGAGTGGAGAATGAAGGATTCCGTGGCATAGCTTGGGAAAAAGGGAAAAAATATCGTTTTTCCGCATGGGGAAGAGTTGGGGTAAATCAGACAACACCTGTCGTCCTGCAAGCTTGTCTGATTGATGAAAAGAATAATTCTGTTGCCCAGACAGATATGGTAATTACCCAAAAAGAATGGAAGAAATACATCGTTGAACTGGTCCCTTCAAAAACAGTCGATCAAGGTAGTTTCCGGCTGCTTTTAAACTCGCCGGGCATCGTCGATTTGGACCATTTGTCTCTCTTTCCGCGCCATACATGGAAGGAGAGGGAAAATGGCCTCAGAGCCGATTTGACAGGCGCATTGAAAGAGCTGAATCCCGGTTTGCTCCGTTTTCCAGGAGGATGCATCGTCGAAGGAACTTCTCTTGCTACCCGATACAATTGGAAGGATTCCATCGGTCCGGTAGAAAACCGGCCTTTAAATGAAAATCGTTGGAATTTCAGTACCAAAAAACGTCTTTCTCCAGATTATTATCAAAGTTACGGGTTGGGATTTTACGAATATTTCCTTCTTGCCGAAGATTTGGGAGCTACTCCCCTGCCTGTCCTCAACTGCGGCATGGCTTGCCAATTCCAAAATGGGAAAGAAGCTCATGCATCCCTGGAAGATATGGATGCCTACATTCAGGATGCTCTGGATCTGATCGAATTCGCCAACGGCGATATTTCAACGAAATGGGGAGCGCTCCGGGCAGAAATGGGACATCCTCGGCCATTTCATCTCAAGTACTTGGCTATCGGCAACGAACAATGGGGAGATGAATATGCAGAACGCTTGGAGCGGTTCCTTGCCACATTGAGGAAAAAGCATCCCGAAATAAGAATAATAGGAAGCGCTGGCCCAGGGGCGTCCGGGCAGGAATTCGATAATCTATGGAAACACATGAGGAGCCTGAACGTCGATCTTGTGGACGAACATTATTATGCTTCCCCCGACTGGTTCAGGAAAAATGCCCGCCGCTATGATACCTATCCAAGATCCGGGCCCAAAGTCTTTGCCGGAGAATATGCATGCCACACTCCGGAGAAGAGCAACAATTTCTCCAGTGCCCTTCATGAAGCGGCCTTCATGACCGGTTTGGAGCGCAATGCGGATATTGTCCCCATGGCAACCTATGCTCCCTTGCTGGCTCACAAGGATGCCTGGCAATGGAAACCGGATTTGATCTGGTTCGACAATCGGTCACTTGTCCTCACTCCCAATTATTATGTACAGCAAATGTATTCGACCTACGCCGGGAACCGGATTCTTCCACTAGCGGGAGAGGACGGAAAACCGCTCGCGGGACAAAAAGGACTCTATGGAAGTTCTGTCTTTGACGGGGAAAGAAAGTCCATCATTGTCAAGCTGGTCAATATGAATCCATCAGACTGCACAATTCAACTCAATTTCAAGGGGCAGGATAAGCAGATTCCGAAAGGGAGCGGAATTGCTATCCGGCTACATTCGGACAATATAGAAACTCAAAACAATTTTGAAAAACCCGACAATATTCGACCGGTTTCCACCATTCTCCCAGCACTAGAAAAGAATCGGCTGGATCTTCGAATACCGGCTTATTCTTTCGGGGTTTATGTCTTCCCGGCAGAATAGAATCATACCTCCGGGGGCTTTCAACTAACGGGAGACTAGCACGCAAAAGACCTACCATCCCAGAAGCGTTTTGTCGGCACGGTACAAAACGTGACGCAGCAGAGGATGGCTGGCAGGGACATTGGGATGGTCGAACTCACCCACCTTCTCCATGCCGGCTCTTTCCATCACCCGACTGGATCTCATGTTCGGCAACGCCGTGAAGGAATAGACCTCCGGCAGATTCAACTCGCACAAAGCATACTTCAAACAGGCGGATGCCGCCTCCGTCGCGTATCCATGCCCCCAGGCTTCAGGAATCAGCCGCCAGCCAATCTCCACACAGGGAGCAAAGGGGGCATCAAAGGTCACGCGATGCAGGCCAAGAAGGCCAATGAGTCGGTGATCCTCTTTTCGTTCCAGCGCGTAGAGCCCGTAACCGGATTCCCGGTGCTCGGCGAGGATGCGGGCAAGGGTGGTGAGGGATTCCTCCATCGACAGGGGAGCCAGGAAGTAGCGCATGACTTCGACATTGGCATTCATGGCGGCAAATACCGGAAAGTCCTCCGGCTTCCATGTGCGGAGGATCAGGCGCTCGGTCTCAACGATGGTCGTGGTGTTCATGGCGGGAAATTGCTTCATTCGCTTTTGGGTTTCCAGGCGACTCCCATGAGGGTTTGGAAGAAGGGGGCTTCGGCTTCCTTGTCTACGATGTCGGTGAACACGTGGCTGAATCCTGCTTCCCTAAGCATGGATTCCATCTGCGCCTCGCTGAAGCCCAGCCAGGTATCGGCATAGAGGTCGCGGACTTTCTCAACGTTGTGGCGGAGGAGGTCGAGAATCAGAAGACAGCCGCCCGGCTTTAAAATCGTCCAGGCGCTTTGCAGAGCCTTCATCGGGTTGCGGGCATGGTGCAAAGCCTGGCTCAACATGGCGAGATCCACCGTACCGGGATCGATGGGCGGATCTTCAATATCGCCGAGGCGATACTCCAGATTGGTCAACCCGTGTTCCCGGGCCATTTGCATCCCCAGTTCAACCATGCCGGGCGAATTGTCTACCGCAATCACCTGGCGGGCACGCGGGGAAAGAAGCTGGGATACAAAGCCCTCGCCAGCCCCCAGATCGGCAATCACCTCGTAGTTCATAATGCGAAGCAATCCCCCGGCCAGCGCCTTCCAGGAACGTCCCGGCGCATAGTTGCGTCCGAAACGCCCGACGACATCGTCGAAGTAGGAACGCATCTTGTCCTTACGCTTCTCCAAAATGAAATGCAGAGCCTTGCGATCCTGTTCCACATCCGGCAATTCTTCACAGGCCTTCGCAGCGACCCCGCGCAGGCTCTCGTCGAGACAGGAGACGTAGAACACATTTTTCCCCGTACGGGAATCTGCGACAAGGCCCTCCTTCTTCAGTTGGGCAAGCTGCGTCGAAATGCGGCTTTGCCCCATATTCAAGACTTCCTGAAGTTCCGCTACGCTGAGCGACTCACCGTCCAGGACATTGAGAATGCGCAGACGTGTCGGGTCTGTCAGCAGCTTGAGCGATTTCAGGATTGACTTCATGGAAAATTAATATATCAACGCATCACGATTTAACGATATGAAGACACCCCACATTTTTACCTCGGAATCCGTCGGCGAAGGACATCCGGACAAGGTGGCCGATTACATTTCGGACTCCATCCTTGACGCCTGCCTGGAGCAGGACAAGTACAGCCGGGTGGCCTGCGAGACGCTTGTGAAGAGCAACATGGTTGTCGTCGCCGGTGAAATTAGCACGAAGGCGGCGATCAATCCAGAAAAGATTGCCCGTCAGGCTATTCGGGAGATCGGCTATTGCTGTCCGAAAGACGATGATGTGTTCAATGCGGATACGGTGTTTTTCATGAATATGCTGACCGAACAATCCCCGGACATTGCCCAGGGAGTAGATGCCAGCCATGCGGAAGGCAAAGGCCATGCGGAACAGGGCGCCGGAGACCAGGGAATCATGTTCGGCTATGCGACAAATGAAACACCCGAGTTCCTGCCCGCTCCCATCGTGTTCTCTCACAAGCTGCTTATCGAACTGGCCCGCAGGCGCAAAGCCGGCGAAGTATCCTGGCTGCGTCCTGACTGCAAGTCCCAGGTAGCAGTCGCGTACAACGAGGAAGGCCACCCTGTCCACATCAACAATGTTGTCATCTCCACCCAGCATACGGAAGACGTGGATCATGCCACGATCCGCAAATATTGCATCGACCTGATCCGGGACGTTCTGCCGGCAGTGCTTCTGGACGAACAAACGGAATATTTCATCAACCCCACCGGTAAATTCGTCATCGGCGGCCCCCATGGCGACACCGGACTGACCGGCCGTAAAATTATCGTGGATACCTACGGCGGCCTCGGCCGCCACGGCGGCGGCGCTTTTTCCGGCAAAGATCCTTCGAAAGTAGACCGTTCAGCCGCCTATATGTGCCGCTGGGTCGCCAAGCATGTCGTCGCAGCCGGACTCGCCGACCGTTGCGAGCTCCAGGTTGCCTATGCCATCGGCTACCCATCCCCCGTTTCCATTCGTGTCGATACATTCGGCACGGGCCGCGTCAGCGAAACAGCTATCGAAACCGCGCTGGAAACCGTCTTCTCCTTCAAGCCCGCAGATATGATCAGCCAGCTTGATCTGCTCCGCCCGCTTTACCGTCAAACAACCCATTACGGACATTTCACCAAGGGAGACCTCCCGTGGGAAACCCTCGACGACGCACGCCTTTCAAAACTCCGCTCCCTGCTGGGATAATCCACTTTTCCATTCAATCCTCTAACGCCCATGTTTTCAGAAACCGACACCTACAAAGTCCGCGACATAACCCAGGCCGACTTCGGCCGTAAGGAAATCGATATCGCCGAACACGAAATGCCCGGCCTGATGGCCATCCGAGAAAAATACTCCGCAGAACAACCCCTGAAAGGAGTCCGTATCACCGGCTCCCTTCACATGACCATCCAGACGGCCGTCCTCATTGAAACGCTCGTCTCCCTCGGAGCAACCGTCCGCTGGGCAAGCTGCAATATCTTCTCCACGCAAGACCATGCCGCCGCCGCCATCGCTGCGGACGGCACGCCCGTTTTCGCCTGGAAGGGAGAGAGCCTGGAAGAATACTGGGAATGTACCTGGAAGGCTCTCAGTCACGAAGGTGGCTTCGGCCCTCAGTTGATCGTCGATGACGGGGGAGACGCAACTCTTCTCCTGCACAAGGGTTACGAAATGGAAAACGGCTGCGGCTGGGTCGACTCCCCCCCGGCATCCAAGGAAGAAGAAGTCATCAAAAACCTCCTCAAGCACATCGCACAAGAACATCCCGGCATTTTCCACAAGTGGATGCCCGAAATCAAAGGTGTTTCCGAAGAAACGACGACGGGCGTTCACCGCCTGTACCAGATGCATGCCGCCGGCAAGCTTCTCTTCCCCGCCATCAATGTCAACGACTCGGTAACCAAATCCAAGTTCGACAACCTGTACGGATGCCGGGAATCCCTCGTGGACGGCATCAAACGCGCCATGGACGTCATGCTGGCAGGCAAGGTCGCCGTCGTGTGCGGTTATGGAGATGTCGGCAAGGGATGCGCCCAGGCCTTGCGCGGTCTCGGCACCCAGGTCATCGTCACGGAAGTGGATCCGATCTGCGCACTGCAGGCAGCCATGGAAGGCTACCGCGTGCTGACCGTGGAAGACACCCTGGGATGGGCCGATCTCTATGTCACAACCACGGGCAACTGCCACATTATCCGTATTGAGCACATGGCAAAGATGAAAGACCAGGCCATCGTCTGCAATATCGGACACTTCGACAATGAAATCGAAGTCGCCAAACTGGAAGGGTTCCCCGGCATTCAAAAACTCAATATCAAGCCTCAAGTCGACCGGTTCACCTTCCCGGACGGACATTCCATCTATCTGCTGGCCGAAGGTCGTCTCGTCAACCTCGGTTGCGCCACCGGCCATCCCAGTTTCGTGATGTCCAACAGCTTCACCAATCAGGTTCTCGCCCAGATTGATCTCTGGAAAAACCGTGAAAACCGTTCCGTCTCTGTTGAAGTCCTACCCAAGTTGCTTGATGAAGAAGTCGCCCGTCTGCACCTTGAAAAAATCGGTTGTAAACTGACGACGCTCTCCCAGGAACAAGCCGATTACATCGGTGTCAAGGTAGAGGGCCCTTACAAGCCCGAATTCTACCGTTACTAAGCACCCGGTTCTCCATCATCATCCAACGCCGCCTGTCCGAATCTCCGGATTGGCGGCGTTTTTACATCGGGCATATTCCTTTACTCGGACAGCAGGCAGGATTATGGTTCCCACGTTTTTAAGAACGAAGGCAAAAGACAATGATTCTATTCAACTGTGACTACAGTGAAGGCGCCCATGCGGACATCCTCCGCAAGCTGGCAGAAACGAACATGGAGCAAACTGCCGGGTATGGAGAAGACCCCTATTGCGAAAAAGCACGCGACCTGATCGCCACTCTCTGCCACAGAGACGATCTGGACATCCATTTCCTCGTCGGAGGCACCCAGACCAACTTCACGACAATCGCGGCAGCACTGCGTCCCCACCAATGCGTCCTATGCTCGGATTCCGGGCATATCAATGTCCATGAATCGGGAGCCGTGGAATCATGTGGTCACAAAGTCTACGGGATCCCATCCCCGGACGGCAAGCTGACGGCACAACAAATCGACGAGGCCTGGCATGCCCACTGGGACGACGAAACCCACGAGCATATGCCCCAACCCAAGATGGTTTATATTTCCTTCCCGACCGAGTTGGGTACCATTTATTCCCGCCGGGAATTGCAGGAAATTTCGGATATGTGCCGCTACCGAAACCTCTATCTGTACATCGACGGAGCCCGACTGGGGTATGGCCTCTGCGACAAAGACTCCGACCTGGATCTTCCCATGATCGCTTCACTCTGCGATGCCTTCTACATCGGCGGCACGAAGGTCGGCGCCTTATTCGGAGAAGCGCTCATCCTGCGCAACGATGATCTCAAAACCGACTTTCGCTATATCATCAAGCAAAAGGGAGGAAGGCTCGCCAAAGGCAGATTGCTCGGCATCCAGTTTCTGGAGCTTTTCCGCGACGGACTTTACTTCCGCCTGGCAACACACGCCAATCGCCTCGCCGTCATGATCCGCGATGCCTGCCGTGCCAAGGGATTGCCGATTCCCGTCTCCAGCGGTACGAACCAACAATTTATCACGATGCCGGATGAAGTTCTTGATGAACTGCGAAAGAAGTACGGATTCGCCTATCTACGCCGCGAGGATGCCGCACACAGTACCGTCCGGTTCTGTACAAGCTGGGCTACCCGCGAGGAAGACGTCCTGGAGCTGCTTGCGGATATTGACCGCTTGTGTTGACAGGGATTCCCCTGCGCCCGGTTCTATCATTCAGGCTGACGCCCCGGTTTGGCCTTGTCATACTGCTTCATGAGACTGGCGGACCAACTGACGGCATCGGGATAACGGCATGGAGGAGTCGTCATCAAGTATGAGCCCAGTTTATCGGCCAGCGGCGCCGCATTTCGGAGGCATGCCGGAAACAGATTTTTCATCTCCGTCCTGTCCTGATCAATATCATACAACTCCGGAAGACGGTTCGGGACAAGCAGGTATTTGAGGTTGCCATGGAGAATAGCGGACGTATAATCCGTACACCAGTAAAGAGTTCTGGAAATTTTACTATCAGCTGATTTCAGCATGGGCATCATATCCTGTCCGTCCAGTCCTTCCGGGATGGCAACGCCATTCAATTTGAGCAAGGTTGGCAAAAAATCCACTGTCGATATCACCTGGCCACACACAAATCCCGGACGGACACGTTCATCGTTCGGAAAACGGATAATCATGGGCACTCGCACTCCGCCTTCATAATGAAGTCTCTTTTCCCCTTTGAACGGTGCGTTACACGCAGGGCCATCGGGAGCCCCCCCATTGTCGGATAAAAAAACCACCATGGTATCGCGCGATTTTCCCGCTTCGTCCAAAGCTTTCAGAATTCTGCCTACCGCCTTGTCCATCCCATGAACAACGGCGGCATACTTCCGGCGAACAGGATCGGATATCCCTCGAACCACCTCCAAATCCTCGCGCTTCGCCTCGTAGGGCGTATGGGGAGCATTGAAGGAAACAAACAGGAAAAAGGGATTGTCCCGGTTTTTGTGTTTTTCGATAAACCGGATACTTTCGCGGGCAATATCGTCCGTCAAATAACGAACCTGCGTATCGCTCGAGACATTCGAAACAATTGCCGACGGATTTAATCCTCCAACCTCTTTTTTCTGAGGAAAATAATGACGGGAACCTCCCAGAAACCCCCACCAGGTATCAAACCCGCGATCCACCGGCGTCTGTCCTTCAGCATGTCCCAAATGCCATTTGCCGATCACGGCACAAGCATAGCCGAGAGGCCGGAGATATTCCGGGAAGCACTTCTCCGATTGCGGCAATCCATAATGAGAATCGGCCAGATAATTCATCTTGACGTTCGGATTGGTCGTAATACCGAACCTTTTGGGAAACCTTCCCGTCAACATGCCCATACGGGACGGAGCGCACATCGGAGCCGTTACGTAAGCCCGGGAGCAAAAGACACCGTCACGCGCCAGGGAATCGATATGGGGAGTCGGGATTTGCCGGGATCCCGTGCAACCCAAATCGCCATATCCAAGGTCATCCGCCATGATAACCACGAAATTGGGCCCCGCAGCCATCGCCTGGAGCGACAGCAGCAGCAACAAAATCACCATCTGAATACCAAAATTCATCTTCATTTTTTCACATCTCCGTCATTGTTTCCTTTCGAATCAGGCTGGTATATCCATTCGGCTTCATCCCTGTGGAGCTGACCCTTGTCGTCTTTCGAGATGACCTTCACCACGTTCCTTCCACGTTTGAGAGCAACGGGAGGAGTGGCGAAACCGTTACGGCAGTAAGAGGAAACACCGGGAACTTCCTTTTCATTCAGGAAAACCTTGTTGTTTTTCATGTTGGAATAGAAACGGATGGCCACTTTTTCATCAGAAGTGGGAGTTGCACGCTTCTCCTGAAGATGAAGGACGGGGATGTCATCCCGCCAATTGGCCTTGTAGAAGTAGAAAGCATCCTTGGGAACCTTGCGATCAAATGTCACCAGCCCCTTGTCATTAATACCGGGGCGGTCTCCCTCGTCACGCCAGACACTTGCAAAGTCAAACATGTTCCAAAGGAAAGTTCCCCAAGTCGTTTCCCTGGAAGCAATCTTGTCCCAGAGGATTTCATGAGAACGGGACTGCCACTCCTCCGGATGCCATTTGCCTCCGGCCTTGGGAGCCTTGGAAATGTTGCGGTCATGATGCTTGATGGAGGCTCCGCTACCATATTCGCTGATAGCGACAGGTGTATTGGGATAGCTTTTATGCAGTGAATCGATCGCTCCACCCATTCCTTCCGGCCCCCCGCCATACCACCCGGGATAGGTATTCAGAGCCAGCAGATCGGCAATAGAGCAGAGATCCTTGTTGCCCGGCCTGTTAACGGCCACAACCGTCTTGCGATACGGATCTTCCTTGTGGGCAAGAGCATTCAATTCGCGAAGAAGAGGCAGGGGATCATCCGTACTGCGATGGAGCAGTTCATTGCTCAATCCCCAGACGACAATCGAAGAATGGTTGCCGAGCTGGCGGATCATCTCCACGAGCTGCTGCTTGGTCGTCTCCTCAACCGCAGGGTCTTTCGGCTTGCCAACGGAATCGACAAAGGGAATTTCCTCCCAAAGGATCACGCCTTCGGCATCGCACATGGCAATTAACTTCGGATCATGAGGATAGTGGGCCAGGCGAATGGCGTTGGCTCCCATTTCCAGAATGAGATCCAGATCGCGTCTGTGTTCCTTTTCCGTCAAAGCCCACCCTTTGCCCTCCCAGTCCTGATGACGGCAGACACCTTTGATTTTCAGCGCTTTCCCATTCAAAGAAAACCCCTTGTCCGGATCAAAAGAGACAGAGCGGAACCCGATGGGATAACTGAGGAGGGTACTGTTGTCACCGGAGGAAAGACGGACATCCAGCTTGTACAAATAGGGATCTTCCCGACCCTGCCAAAGATGAGGGGAGGGCACCGTCATGTCGACTTGATGCTCGCTTTCCCCCGGAGTCAGGCGGATGGGTTTACTTGCCTTCAGTATGGATTTTCCTTGAGCATCGTACAAAGCTATTTCCAAAGTTCCCTCTCCTCCGTCCGGCAGGGCACTATCCACCGTCACAGACACGCCAAGATCGGCAGACTCGTTGGAGACATTGTGCTGGGTGATCCTGACTCCGTCCGTACCATTGGCAATCGGGGAAATACAGACAGGATCGCGTTCGATCAACTCCACATTGCGGTACATGCCTCCGTAGACCGGAAAATCGCCGCTGATCGGCAAAATCTCCCGTCGTAGCGAGTTATCCGCCCGTACTTCCAGCACATTGCCGGCACCGGGCTTGAGTTTCCCCGTCAACTCTGTCCCAAATGAAGTAAAAGCTCCTTTGTGCTCTGCCAGCTTCTCGCCGTTAAGATAGACCTCCGCAAAGTTGGAAACAGCACCGAACCTGACAAAAACGCGCTTCCCGTCAAATCGGGCAGTATCCGGCAATTTGATGCGGTACGTGCCAGGCCCACGGTAATAGCCGAAATCTTTGTTGTTCTCCTTTCCTCCGCCCTTCTGGGCATCCTGAGCGTTCCAGCAGTGAGGCACAGTAACCTGTTTCCATTCTGCCTGGGGATCATCAGGAGATGTTTTCGTAAAAATCCAGTTGGACAAGGTCATTCCTTGAGCGGCCAAAGCCGTCAAGAACGAACCAATAAAAAGAGACCATTTCATGGGAACAATTGGGACGTTAAATGAACGATATAATATATCCATCCGCAAAACAACCGCTTTTTTTCTCTCAATTACCTGGGAAAAAGCGAAAAAGGCGATCGTTTTCGCAAGAAGAACCTTTTCTCCTCCGTATTCTGTGTACTGAAATATTCCAATTCAATTCCATCCTATGAGAAAATTTATTCTGTCTGCCGTCCTGTTTCTGGGATGTTCTCTGTCCGTAGCAACCGCCCAGGCATCGCCCATTGATCCCGAAACCAAGAGCCAGCAAGCCTGGTGGAAAAACAGGTATGAAGACCAAGTCAAAGCCTTGAAGGAACAGCCCTGCGACATTCTGTTCCTAGGGGACTCTATCACCGACTACTGGGCAACGACCGGGAAAAAAGTATGGGACTCTGCCTGGGCGCCGCTCAAGGCTCTCAACTTCGGAATTTCCGGAGACAAGACGGGAAACCTGATCTGGCGCATTGATGATTCCAAACTGCCGACATTGAGTGATCCCAAAGTATGCGTCGTCATGATCGGCACCAACAATACTGGACATTACAAATGTGGCGAAGCTCCGGAAAAAACGGCCATAGGCGTTTTGACCGTCGTCCAAAGGCTCCTGCTCCGTTATCCGGATACTCAAGTCGTCCTCCTGGCCATTTTCCCGCGAGGAGCTACGCCGCAAGATCCCATGCGTATCCATAACGATAAAATCAACAAAATTCTGGCAGCAACACGTCTTCCGCGAATGCACTTTGTCGATATCAACAAAAAATTCCTGGATCCGCACGGACAGTTCCTGCCCGGCGTTACCAGAGACCAACTCCACCCCACGGAAAAAGGCTACCAGATCTGGGCATCCTCCCTCCTGCCTACCGTCAAAAAAATCCTCACTCAACAATAATCCCCACTCAACAATAATCCCCACATTGTCCCCTCATGCAAAACTTCACTTCTCCCTCCGCCACGCATCCCGGCTGGATTGCTCCGTCTCTGATATGCGTCCTGTTCTCAGCCACGGCCATGGCCTCCGTGCCCGATTGGGAAAATGCAGCCGTGACCGGCATCAACAAGGAACAGCCGCGCTCCTACTCCCTCCCCCGCGCCGATAAAACCAAGTCCCTAAACGGCAAGTGGAAGTTTCAATTTTCCATGACGCCCGACGAACGTCCGGTCCACTTCTACGAAACCGGCTTCGACGTAGGATCATGGGCCGATCTGCAAGTGCCCTCCAACTGGCAACTTGCCGGCTATGGATCCGCCCTCTACACCAATGTCCGCTATCCCTTCAAATCGGATGCTCCCCGCGTGATGGGTGAACCGCCAAAAGATTGGACCGCCTACAAGGAACGTAATTCCGTCGGTTCCTACCGTCGCGATTTCAACCTTCCGGCCTCCTGGAAAAATGACCGTGTCATGGTGCGTTTTGACGGCGTCGAGTCTGCCTTCTACGTCTGGGTCAATGGGAGGAAAGTCGGGTATTCCCAGGATTCCTATACGGGAGGGGAATTCGATATCACTCCCTATGTTGTACCGGGCAAAAATACCATCGCCGTGGAAGTGTACCGCTGGAGCGACGGTTCCTATCTGGAAGACCAGGACTTCATGCGCCTCTCCGGCATTTTCCGCGACGTTACCCTTTTCGCTCAACCCCAGGTCCACGTTCGCGATGTTTTTTTCAAAACCGGGCTGAAGTCTCCGGACTACACCACCGGTACGCTGGAAACAAGCGTCACTGTCCGTAATTCCAGTGACCAGAATATCCCCGCTGGAGGCAAATTCTCCTTCTCTCTCACCGGGTTAAACACAAGTATGAGCTGGGATGGCCCTCATGGGGCGCGAACAATCAAAACGGTCAATAATCAGGATCTGGGCTCGGAATCCATCACGCTTCCGGCAATTCCCGCCGGCAAGGAAGTCACCATCACATTCAACAAGGAATACCCCGGTGTCAATGCCTGGTCAGCGGAAACCCCCAATCTCTACACAGCTACCTATTCCGTCAACGGTCAAGATCCCCGTTCAGTCAACATCGGGTTTCGATCCGTGGAAACTGCAGAAAACGGAGCTGTTCTCATCAACGGCAAGCCGGTCAAGTTCAAAGGTGTCAACAGGCACGAAACCCACCCCGACTACGGGCGGGCCATCCCACGTTCCGTCACCGAACAGGACATCCGCATCATCAAGGAAAACAACATCAACACCATCCGTACGTCTCACTATCCCAATCAGCCGTACCTTTACGAATTGTGCGACCGCTACGGCATCTACGTCATGGACGAGGCCAACAACGAGTCCCACGGAGACCAGTCCATTTCCAACAAGCCGGCCTGGGAAAAACCGATTGTGGAACGCGTCATGAACATGGTGCACCGCGACAAAAACCACCCCTCCATCGTTTTCTGGTCGATGGGCAACGAGGCCGGAGGCGGCAACAATTACAAGGCTGCCGCCAAAGCCGCACGCGATTACGACAACAGCCGCAAGCTGCACTACTGCGAATTCCGGCACGGAGAACCTGCCGTCGATATGGACTCCATTATGTACCCGACCGTCGACCGCGTCGTCGGCTGGGGTAAAGAACAGACCAACCGCCCCTTTTTCGTCTGCGAATACGCCCACGCCATGGGCAATGCCCTCGGTAATTTCAAGGAATACATGGACGCCTTCGAAGCGTCTCCCCGCATGATCGGCGGCTGTATCTGGGACTTTGTCGACCAATCCCTCCATGCCAGGCGGGACAAGGACGGCATCTATCACCCGGCACCATTCAAAAGCAAAACGCTTGCCTACGGAGGAATGTTCGGCGACAAACCGAACGACGGTAATTTCTGTGATAACGGGGTCATCCTCGGTGACCGCAGCGCCACAGCCAAGCTCAAGGAAGTCAAGCACGTGTACCAGTACGCCGGATTCCGAACAGAAGGCAACAGCCTGACTATCACCAACAAATACTTCCACAAGAACCTCAAGGATGCCGTCCTGACAATCATCGTTCCGGAATTGCGCGGCACAGGGAAGAATGCCATCCAATTCATGCTGCCGGAGATGCAGTCCGGAGCCTCCGCCACGCTGGAACTTCCCTCCTTCCTGACGGCAGCGAACGGCCAGAAGTATCCCTTCCTGGCTCTGCTGTCTGAAAAACCCATTCTTCCGGAACTGGCCGCCACTTCACCCTCTCCGAAGAAGGCCGTACGCCGAATCGCCGGGAAGGATCAACCATTCGGGCAATCGGCAGATCTGACTCCGTCCCAGGTTGAAACCGCCGTCAACAAGAGCGAAGCCTACCAGTATTTTGCCGGAGAAGCCCGCAAACCCGTCCCTGCCGTCAAGGCCGGCAAACAGGACACGCTGACATTCAACCCGGACGAAGGCACAGTCACGGGGAAGAATTTCAAGGCAGTATTCAAGGACGGCATGCTCTCCGGGCTTTCCTATGCCGGACGCGACATGATCCTGCCGGGATATCCCATCGCCCTTCAGGCCTATCGCGCTCCGGTCGACAACGACAAATGGATAGACGGTAAATGGAACAGGGGCAAATTCGCCAATCTCAAGAGCGAATGTATCAAAACGGAAATGAAACAGGTGAACCCCCAGCTCATCCAGGTCATTTCCGACATGAAGACTGTCAACAGCAATCCTTCCTTCACTTACCGGATGGTCTGGAATGTGCTGAGTTCCGGCGTCATCGACGTATCCGCACAAATCTATCCCTCTGCTGACGGCGAAGAACTGCCCCGCCTGGGCTTCTCCTTCGGGGCACCGGCCTCCTACGACACCGTTTCCTACTTCGGCCTCGGCCCGTGGGACAACTACAGAGACCGCAAAACATCTACATGGAGAGACACCTTCACCAAATCGGTAGACGATATGTTCTTCGCCTATTCCCGTCCGCAGGAAATGGGGAACAGAACCGGCATCGAATGGCTCTCCATCGGAAACGGTCAAACTCCCGGACTAGTCATCGGCGCAGCATCGCCCAAGAACCCTATGGAAGCTTCCGTCTCCTACTACACGGCACAGGAACTCAATGCCGCACAGGCATTGGACAAATTGCCGCCCAAGGACAAAGTCATCGTCAATCTCGATGCCTTCCAGATGGGGCTCGGCGGAGCATCCTGCGGTCCGCGTCCGCTCATGGGATACCAGACATTCAGCAAACCGACAGCGTTCGGTTTCATCCTCGCCCCTGATCGTGCCCGACTGGATACGTTCCTGTCGCAAATGGGAGGAGCCGTCAACCCGCCCGTCATATCACGCGATTCATCGGGACTTGTTTCTCTGGAATCATCCACCCCGGAAGCCACCATGACCTATTCCATCGACAACGGCCCCGAGCAAACCTACGCCCAGCCCTTCCCTCTGGAACAGGGCACGGTAACCGCCAAGGCGGCACACGGCAAAATTGAAGGGCTTTCCCCGGCTTCCACGCGAACATTCAATCGCGAAGTCATCCGGACAGGTTGGAAAATCCAGCAAGTCTCATCAGAAGAACCCGGTGAAGGCGTAGCCCAGCATGCTATCGACGGCAAACCCAACACGTTCTGGCACACGTCCTACACCAACGGACAGCCGGGATATCCCCACTCCATCGCCGTGGATATGGGCCGCAAGGAACGCTTCAAAGGATTCACGCTGACTCCCCGAGCCGATATGGACAACGGACTCGTCCAAAACTTCAGCTTCTACGTCTCCGACGACGGAGCTAACTGGAGGAAAGTCATGACGGGATCGCTTCCCTACAAAAACAGGCGGGCTCCGCAGCAGGTAATCCTCCCCCGTGTGGAAGAAGCCCGCTATTTCAGGCTGGATGCCATCAAACCCGTCCACGACGGACAACCCTGGGCCGCGATTGCGGAACTGAACATCATCCCGGAATAAGCCGCCTCCTTGGAAGGGCGCATCGTAACAGACATTTCACCCCGTGCCGGAATTCCGGCACGGGAAGATGTCGTGGCCGTTCAGCCGCATGAAAATGTTATTTGATTGCATCCATGAGCAAGAAAAATTAGAGTAGAATCATGAAATTTTTTGCAATTCCCTTGCTCGTTCTTTTTCCTGGCGTATTGATGGCGGCACCCGGCTTCGATGAACGTCCATATATGGTTATTCCCGAACCTGCCGTGGTGCGCATGTCACAGGGGATTTGCTCCAAACCCGTTGTCCTAAAGACAAAAAAAGATGAATCACTGGGAGCGGAAGGCTATCGACTGACGGTTACTCCGCGAGGTGTTGCCATCGATGCCGGGGATAAGTCAGGATTGTTCTATGCCCGGAAAACGCTGGAGCAGCTGGAGTCTCAGTATAAGGGAAAGAAAATCCCCTGCGGGGTGATCGAAGACAAGCCGCGCTTCGCATGGCGCAGCATGATGCTTGATTCGGCACGCCACTTTGTTCCTGTCGCCGACGTCAAAAAATTCATTGATGTCATGGCCGACTACAAGTTTAATAAACTCCATTTCCATCTGACGGACGACCAGGGCTGGCGGCTTCCGGTTCCGGGATATCCCAAATTGAAGGAAGTGGCATCGGTGCGTGAAGAAACCTTCGGCAACAAGATCCCGCATGGAGGCATGTACACCAAGCAGGAGCTGAAGGATCTGGTCAAATATGCTGCAGAGAGAAGCATTGAGATTATTCCTGAAATCGACCTTCCCGGACACAACCAGGCACTTTGTACGGCTTATCGAGACTTCCAGTGCTTCCCCGACCCGAATCTCAAGGTGAGAACCGATGCGGGCATTTCCAAGACACTGGTTTGCCCGGGCAACCCGGACGTACTGAAATTCTACGATGCTGTCTTCAAGGAACTCGCCGACATCTTCCCCTCCCAATATGTGCATCTCGGCGGAGATGAAGCACCCGAAGATAATTGGAAAAAGTGCCCCAGGTGCGCCGAATTCCGGGCCAGGGAGGGAATCAGCAATACTGGAGGGAAAAAGAAGACAAGCGCTTCACCTTCACCCGTTTCCCAGGCGGATTCTCTCAAGCAGACAGACATCAACAAGGAAGTCAGCCAGCAGATGTTCAGTTTCTTCAATAAAATGAACGCTTTGATTGCCAAGAGAGGCAAACGGGCCGTCTTCTGGTATGAACCCGCAGGTAAGTACCCCGACGGTTCCATAGCAACTGTCTGGCGCCACCATAATGCCAGGGACGTAGCCAAAACATCCGGTACGAACGTGGATGTAATCTATGCCCCCAATGGCATTTGCTACCTCGACTATCCCCAGCTGCCGGGAGACTGGCCGTCAGGACAGCCCGATACCGGCTGGATGCCCGTCAATACGCTCGAAAATGCCTATTCTCTTGATCCGGGCAAGGGATTGTCTCCGGATGAATTGAAGCGAGTCCGTGGAGTGGAATGCTGCCTCTGGAGCGAACGCATGCCGGATATCAACCGCGTGTTCTACCAGGCCTATCCGCGTTGCCTTGCAACTGTTGAGGCTGGCTGGTCTCCCATGGAAGTCCGGGACATTGAACGCTTCAAGAAAAAAGTCGAGTTTCACAAAAAACTGATTTCGGAGAAATGGGGAATCCCTATGGACCGTCCGGAGAAAAAGTGACAGCCCTTCCATTTCACACTCCTCCAACCCGGCTCGGGCCTCCTTTCTTCAGGCAGTTCCTGCATTGAAATACGGAGTCACCACTTCTCCTCCACCATTGTTTTCTTCTTTATTTTACATAATCTATCCTCAAATTCTGTCCATACTTGAACCGTCATATTCGGAGGATCAACCGAAGAAGTTGATTGTGTGCTTGTCGCCTTCCTGGGGCAATTATCCTTCGAAATTTCGAAGATCCCCACTACCATATATCTTTAAATTTTCATCATTCGGACGGACCCGTGTTATTTGATTGATCAGACAACCACGTACAAAGAACTACTCTGCCCTTGCCATCTTTAGAATAAAAATTGACAACAATAATATCGTGATACCCATGTCGAACTAAAAATGCGATGCTTCTTTTAAATTCCCATCCTCGCAGGAAGACAAAATCACCGGGATCGCATGATGTTTTAATATTTGGAAGAGACCATTGAGCCTTTTTCATATCATAAATACAGTTGCTAAACAACTTTCGACAGAAGTATCGTTAAAAACGATGAAGGATGATTACTTTTCGGATACAGAGATTTGATGTTTTCCGATCATGCGGAAAATAATATGCAGGGGGATAATGATGACTGATACCCAGAATCCGGCGGAGGTCCATGCGATGGCTGCGTAAGGGGAACTGATGATACCCGTAACCGCGAGCATAAAGGGCAGAAGTGAGAAGACGGCATATCCTGCAAGAGTAAGTATGTCGATCATAGGACGTTCTCTATTTTTATCAAAACGCAACACGCCTCCGGAGAAGAGGAGCCAGAGGGGCAGAATGTTATACAGGACAAGTCGGGACATAAACATGCTGCCGTACTGGAAAGATGTCAGTACGGTGAATATGCCGATGAGTCCCCAGAGGCTTAGTAAATAAAGTTTTGTACTTCCAGGCATCCGCTTAAACCATCCCATGCAGAGAACCGGCAGACTGAAGATAAGGTACATGCGAATAACAAACAATTCATTGCCAGGGATGGTCGTCAGGATTTTCTCCAAAAACAGAATGAGAACCAGGCAAAGCACCATGCTGATGACGGATCCAGTGTAGTGGCGAGTCAATTTCATAATCCGTGCTGTGATTTGTAGAATATGGAAATCATCAATAAGCTCTTTCCATCTTTGAGCGGCAAAAATAAGGGAGATTTTAAACAATAGGAATATGACGGATGATTTTCAAATAAAAGAGGAATGGGATAATCCCGAAAACCATGATGGTTATGCACCCCGATGTATGTGTCACAATCGTACTGCTGGATGGCGATCTGCGCGATGGTTCGAAAAGTGCTGGAACCGACCAGAGGCATTGGTGGAGAGATGAATGACAAAGGATGCTCTTTCAGAAAGATTTGATCGTACAGTGATGTATTGCTCTCAGACACACAGAGGGATTCCAAAGCTTCACGTTCCACAGTTCCCATGACAATCCATTCCCTGTTGGAAAATAACTGTCGTCGGTAAGAATAAACAACTGGATTCCGAATCCGCGAAAAGAAAAGGCCATCGGGAAAACCGGACAGAGATTCCTGCCTCAAATCCTCGTTCTCCCAAGCCGCACCCGGATCAACCCCACAAAGAGAAGGGCACACGAGAAGGGCATACAGGAGCCCCAAAATGGCTAAGATGTATTTCATGACCGTATTTATAACGCCTTCTCAAATAGAGAATGGTTTATAAGATTTTATTAATTTATTCAATGCTTTTATAATAATCAACTATGCCATGTTTTTCACCGTGTCGCAGGCGGCGTAGAGCATCGTGGCATCCGTCGCGTCTTTCATCGCGAGGATACGCGTTGCCGTCGGCTGGGACGGATCCCAATAGCAGGATTTCGAGAGCACGAAACAATCCCCGGATTCTCCTTCTTCATCCAGCTTATACGCGGCGATTTGCACGTATCCTTTATAGATGAAATGCTCGCGCGATGTCAATGTGTTTCCATGGTATTCCAAGCGATCCGTGCGCCTTCCCATAAAGTCATAGAAGCACCTATAATTCGCCTGAATTTCTTTTCGCCAAGTTTTGCTACGGCAAATTGATGCGGTAAATTTCTATCGTTTGACCATCAGGAACGATAGCGCAATATCTATTCCCCAAGAATATATTGGATCTGGATTTTAGTCGTTGTTCTGCTACTATTTCACCTGTTTTAACATCAATCAAAAGATGAACTAAATACGTTCCCGGAATTGCCACTTCCCAATTTCCCGTTCTACGGTAGAACCGCAGAGAGAGCAAGATTCCATCCCGACTAAAAACAGGTTCAGCGCTGGCAACCCATTCCCCCGGCAATGTCGGACAAGGGAGAGCATGTATAACTTCCAAATGATGAAAGTTTGTCAAATAAAAAGTATCACCTCTCTCAATACATATATCATTCGTCACAGGATGATAGGTAAATGTACTCGGGCGAAAAAAATTTTTAAGTTTCCATTCCTTAATCCTATCCCCCTGAGTATCTAAAATATCCAAAGTCGTATCTCCAGGATCATGCTGCTGATCAGCATCATAAATCACTCTGTAACAATTTGCCCCTTCATCCACAAATCCGATTAATTCATCATCTAATGTTTTTTTGCCTTTTTTATAAGGGCCCGTGAATTGCCGAATCATCTTAATATATGACGACGCTTTCTTGATATGTCCTTTTAATTCCGTAAATCCATCCGGAATCGCAACAGGCACAAGTGGAAGATATTTTCTTGTATAAAAATATGGAAGAAAACAAGCCTGGCAAATATATGTGTCCTCATCATAAGTTGGCAAAGGCTCCTCCATCTTCACTCCAGAAATTGACCTGACCAGTTTGCCGGATTCCGTTTCATAAACATAGAGTGTATCCCCGGGCCAGGTTGCCAAATAGGAATCATCATCAGAAAATGAAATTTTAGTATTATCTTCATTTTCAGTAGCCTTCCTGTCACTGTAATCCTGCCATGAATACGAAGGGACTGCAATTGTTGTGATATGTTCCAGAACAGGCGGTTTCCTTTCCGGAGAAAACATTATACTCCCCAATAAAGAAGCAATAAAAATCACTGCAATGATGATGTAAATAATCTTTTTCATATCCTGAAAACTATCGCCAATTCTCCTTCTTCATCCAGCTTATACGCGGCGATTTGCACGTATCCTTTATAGATGAAATGCTCGCGCGATGTCAATGTGCTTCCATGGTATTCCAAGCGATCCGTGCGCTTTCCCATAAAATCATAGAAACAAACAACAGAATAGCCAGCATCCCTGGCACTGGCCTCAAACTTGTATTCCAGTATGGAGTGTGAGCCCATGTACAATAGTCACCCCGGACTGATTGATCGATAAATATAATGAAACTTCTCCCCTATCTTGACAAAACCCAAAATATTGCATATCCCTTCGATAAGGTATGAGAGAATCATTCGGTAAAATTATTTCTCTTTTTGTTCTGGGTGTAATTGTAGTTATGCTGAGCATCAGCTATCTGTTTGTCATAAAAAGAGGACCTGAAAGCCGAATTGATACAAGAAATGTGAATTTGGAATCTCGCTTTTCCTGCAGCCTCTTGAGCAAGCAATGGCGTCATGTGACAAATGGCTGTTCTCCACTGCATGTGACCATCATTACATATAAGAATGAAGATAAACATACCAGAAAACAAAAGTGCTTCGCCTATTTGGAAGAGGGAACTCCTTATCCGCGTTGTCGTGAGTTATTTGAAACACCCTGGATAACTTGTTCCAGAATGTATCTTGAGCAAGAAAATGATGCTACTATCAAGATCATGGTCGATGGGAAATTATATGTTCATGTAGATCCGATGATCTTTTATCCTGCTTATACATGGTCCTATTTGTGCTACCGGACTCAACCATAATCTGACTATGTTTTATAAATTATTCTTATACATCGAACTATTTCTAATTGCTTTTCTGCTTGCTCGCATCATCGCAGCACGCGGCCCTGTATTTTGGGATGACGGCAAGGAAGCCATTTCTCTTCCTTGTATGGAGACTCATATTGATAATATCATCCCATTGCAAGGACATGATATAATAGAAGACTATTATTCTATCATAATATCTCAAGGGAAAAACTTTTACACACCCTTACATCCGAATTATAAAAAATACACCACTCCATCCATTGATTACTCCTGCATCGTCAGACGTGATGATGAAAATAATTTACTCTACCGTGCCTATACATTTCCTGTTTCACTCGAAAACAAAAACAAGGAAATGAATTTTTTAGTCAATGATACATGGTTCATTATCATGCAAGGAAATAAGGAATACCTGAAAATCCGCAGAAAAAATGCACGTAAATATATATGGGAAAAATTTGATAACGAATGGATACGATTTCAGAGAGAATAACAATTTATATTAAATATAGATTGCACCATGTGATGCGATTACTGTTCGTTGTTTCTCCTAAGGGAAGTTTCATGGCTACTGTAATAGCTTCTTCCCAACGCTTATCGTCTTTCTCTTCTATCGTCCCCATTTTATTAAAATAAGGTCGTTTCCCTCGGCTGCTATTACCGTTATTTTCTGGATTCATCGCCATCAGTATTCCTCCTCCACAAATAAGCGCATTTATCGAGATTATACTTATATATTTATTTTTCATAATTCTACTAAAATTCATAACTCCCCTTCAAATTTTTTCCACGCTGGAGCAGTTTTCCTTCGAAATTTCGAAGATTCCTACTACCAGATATTTTTTAAATTTTCATCATTCGGACGAACCCATGTTATTTGATTGATCAGACAACTACGTACAAAGAACTACTCTGCCCTTGCCTTCTTTAGAATAAAAATTGACAACAATAATATCGTGATACCCATGTCGAACTAAAAATGCGATGCTTCTTTTAAATTCCCATCCTCGCAGGAAGACAAAATCACCGGGATCGCATGATGTTTTAATATTTGGAAGAGACCATTGAGCCCCTTTCAGATCTTGGTATAGATGATTGTTTTCAATCGATACCGTTTTCTTCATTTCATGAATCTGCTCAAGAAGAAGAGATTCTTCTCTCTGCATATCCCTACTGTCAGGAAAATCAATGACAACGATATAAAGGTATTTAGGGTTGTCCGGATATTCGTCAATATTGAACCCTCCATTAAAACTTCTATAAACTTTATATGCCGTATTTTTGCAGAACCGATTATATAGAAGAGATTCAATGCAATTGTCGTCCTGATAATAGGGCAATATGTCCTCCACCCGACGATTAGTGGGGAAATAAGCAAACAACCAAGCAGCAATGCCTATGACGAGCAAAACAAGCATTGCAAATATTATGATGATTAATTTTATTCTTTTCATTTATTCTGACTGCGATCTAGAGCAAGACAGTGAGAATATGGGAGTACGAAAAACGTACAATCGTCCTATCATGATTCTCATGATACCAAATCAAGCTAAGATTAGCCTCTTTGATGCCATATCATCTTGAAGCAGGAAGCGGCACATTCATTTGAGCGTCAGGAATATTGATTCGATAGATTTCTATTCTACGATCATAGGATAAATACTTGTGCCTGTATATAGGCACAAGTATTTTGTTGGACTTATTATATTTATTGCATGGATGCGGGAGCTGGGAAAATTTCAACCCTTGTTCCTACACTTTGCAGTTTATTAGTTAGATCAAACGAGAAAAACAAAACAATGTGTTCCTGCCTACGATCTGGTTTTGAGTTAAGAAGCTGTTTCTCATTATATCCCATATATAAATACATATATTCATAGTGATCATCATCTGAATCATTAATAGATGGGTTGTTGCCAATTAGATCCATGACATCCTTGTTCGTTGTTTCGCGCAACGGTAGTTTTATGGCTGCAGAAAGAGCAGCCTGCCATCTTTCTTTATCTCGTATAAATGATTTCCCATCATTAAAATACGGAGAAACTATTTCACTTTCGCCATTATTTTCTTTTCCATTTTTACACACAGTCAATATGCCTATTGACAAAATAGCAAAAAATGCCGTTCCGATGATTTTGTATTTTATTTTCATAATTTTCCTTCGAATTTTTTCCATACTGGAGATGTCATATATTTTGAAACTTTGTCCCAATAAAATATTGGAGACCCATCAGCATAAGTCCCAGTTTGAATATAATTATAATATAATCTCAGAATCCCATTAAAAGAACTCGTCCCGATTGATCTGTCCGTTCCGTATGAAATTGCTCCTTTCCTCAAAATTTGTTCGGCAAACGGCCTCGCAATTTCTTGAGAAGAGCATCCGGAAAAACGAGCTTGAGCTTTTCGGGTAAACCAACAACGAATTGGACCTTTCCTTTGTTTTGCTCGTTCAAATGTGGCACTATGGCTTCTATCCAGCAAATCCTGTACAGAATATTGATTCCATGTCCCACGGTTGCCATATCCACTGTACCCACCATATCCGCCATGTCCTGCTGAAACAAAATTCGAAATAGGATCTTGGCCTTCTTTGGAAATCGTTTCTAATAACAAGGGAACTGTGATAGGATTTACATATTCAGCAGAGGGAAATATCCCAGCATAATCTGGTATTAGATCATAACTTAATATGTACTGAATATCTTTCCCTTCTTGTGAGGCCACAAGATTAGAGGCATCATATACATCTCCTGGTTCGATATTGTTAGGATAGCCATGATTCGGTGTCTCGCCTACTGGCCATAAACACTGCCAATCTTCTTCGCTTGCATCATATTTCGATGCTAGATGCTTTAATGTATCTCCTTTGCCTGCGCACCAATGATTCTCTCGCCCTTCGCCTTTCATTCGCGTCCATAAACCAATATGGTCAACTCTATTGAAAGGCCTATTGGCAAGAGCTATGTACAGGTTCCAGTGATCTTGTTCGTCTATGGGATCCCTATTAATCCACCGTCCATCGTTCGGGTTGAGGTAACGGTAGTTGTAGTAATAGAGGCCCAAGGGGCTGTCATCATATTCGGAGGAAAAACCGAAAGCATTGGCTGTGTGTTTGTCACCTTCCTCGATCAGTTTTTCCCCGTAGGGGGAATAGACATAGCGCGCACGGCACGTTCCGGCATCATCGTAGAGGGCCGTGATGTTTTTCACCGTGTCGCAGGCGGCATAGAGCATCGTGGCATCCGTCGCGTCTTTCATCGTGAGGATGCGCGTCGCCGTCGGCTGGGACGGATCCCAATAACAGGATTTCGAGAGCACGAAACAATCCCCGGATTCTCCCTCTGCATCCAGCTTATACGCGGCGATTTGCACGTATCCTTTATAGATGAAATGCTCGCGCGATGTCAATGTGTTTCCATGGTATTCCAAGCGATCCGTGCGCCTTCCCATAAAGTCATAGGAACAAACAACGGAATGACCGTCCCCGGCAAACTGTTCCGGGCGATTCCGCATGTCGTAGAGGACATCCCAAACACCGGTGCGCGTCTGAATCCGCGTCTGGTTGCCGTGAACATCAAATTCGGGCGTGAACGCGTTTCCCGCATTCTGCTGTTCAATGCGGACATACTGGTTGAGCCTGTTGCTGGTGTAGCTCCGGCTTGCAGCCAGTTCGCGGGATTGGACGCGGTTGCCGATGTTATCGTAGGTGTAGGTGTAATCCTCCTTTCCATCATACGCAGCGGCAATCAACTCACTTCGGGGATTGTAATTCGGGACGATTCTTCGTTCCTCCCGCCCTCCGGCATGATCCGTCAGCAGGATCGGCCTTCCGAGCGCATCGTAACCGTACCGGTGGGCGAGAACTTCCCGTCCCGAGGCATCCTTGTACACAAGGGCCGAAATGGCATTCCTGCGATCCTCGTACTGGAGTTCCTTCTTCATGCCGTTGGGCCAGTCCATGCCGGTCAGCAATCCGCCTTCACCATAGTGCCAGGTGAATACTTTCCCCTCCTCCGGCGATGCGGTTTGCAGACGGCCGAAGCTGTCATAGGTCAGGGCCGTGTCCTGGACGTTTACTCCATCGACGCTCAATGTATAGCCGGTATCCCTGCCATAGGCATCGAACTTGTATTCCAGAATGGAGCGGACGCTTCCCTCGAACTCTTCGCGCACGAGATCCCCCACATGATTGTAGGAATAAGTACGGGTGCCCGTACCATCCTTGATGCTTGCGAGACGCCCCAGGGCATCGTAGCTATGGCATATCGGGGTCGATTGGTCGCTGAAGGATGTTTCCGCCAGTTCCCACGTTTCCGCCTGATAGATGTAGCCGATCGATGAACCATCAGCCCGGACCGTGCGGATGACCAGTCGGTCGCGGTTATAGACTGTCGTTTCGGATGTTCCGTCGGCATAGGTCTTTTTCACAGGCAGCCCGCTCAGCGAGTCGTATTCCCACTGCGTGGTGTCCCCCGGCGTGTCTGGAATCCCCGTCAGCGTTTCGCCCGGGTTCCTCCATGTCGTTAGCGCGATCATGCGGCCATTGCTGTCGTAATCCTTCCGGATGGGTTGCGTACCCGAACCGAATTGTTCCGTCAACTGCCCGGCCGCGTTGTAGCGGTAATGGATTTCTCCTCCCATGGCATCGGCCGTACAGGCCAGCAGCCCGGTTACCGGGTCGTAGGAGTACGAAGTCGTATTTCCATCCGCATCCCGGCTTGTCACGATGCGCCCGGCCTTGTCGTGAACCATCGTCAGCGTATTGCCGCGGGCATCCGTCCGGTAGAGGCATGTGCCGTTGTCCGTGTAGCTCCGGACGGAGGTCGTAATGTCTCCGGACGGGCTGATCGACAGGACTATGTCTCCACCGACAGCGTACTGCTTCGCCGGAGCGGACACGCCATCCTGCCACATTGTCGTGATGGTATTGCCCTGTTTGTTTTCCGTCACGCTGGCGCTCCAGCATCCGTATTTGTTTTTCGTCAGGCTTACGGATGTTTTCTCCTGCCCCGTCAGTCGCGTATAGCTTTCCTGATTGGCGCGGGAACCTCCCGGCAGAATGGCGGACGTTACACTCTTGCGGAATACTCCTGACGCCAGTCCGGCAGGAAGAATGGCCGGAGCCGGGTTCATCCCGGTATAGACCGTTTCGTACTCCGTGACGCGATCCACGGAAGGCTCAACCTCTGATGAGGGCGATATCTTCGTGATGGAACGCACCATGTTGCCGAAGGCATCGTATTCCATGATTTGAGGAGCCTTGTTTTCCGAGACGCGGGAGATGTTCCGCCCCTGAGCGTCATAACGAAGCCGTTCGATGACGAGACCGCTTGACTGATCTCCCGCAGGAATGCCATTGGAAACGGTTCTCCCAAATCCATCGGAGACACTTTCCGCAAGAATGGGGCCATTCGGCGAATCCTGCCGGACGGTTTCCACGATTCCTTCCGGGCTTATCCGGCGGCTGTAGAAACGCGCAGGCTGTCCGGTGGCCGATTCTTCTATGACGATTCCTGCAGCATTCCTTCTGCTCACGGCCAGCTGTCCCGACGGATGAGTCACACTTTGCATGAGATTGTTGTCGGAATATTCATAGCGAGTGACGAGGCCTGCGGCATCCGTAGTCGAAGCCAGATTGCCCTGGGAGTCATACGTTTGTTCCGTTCGGACAGAACAGGAACCGATTGTCGTCACCGTAGCAATCTCCCGACCGAGGCCATCGTATTCATGCGTGATAATCGTATCCGGCTGCCGCGAGATGGAGACGTGCTCCAGAATTTCCGGCAGAGGAGCGGGAGCTTCGTGGACTTCCCGGATGAGCCGTTTGGCACTGTCATATTCATACCACGACTGCGTCCCGTTGTCGTGAGTTTCACGCTTGGGGCCGCAGCATGACCAGTCCGTTGCCGTCGTAGAGCCTTCGGAATCCACGGTAGCAATGGTTCTTCCGCTGACATCGGCACTTGATCTGGATTCCGAAACCGTCACAAAATCCGTTCCATCATGGACCTGCTCCCGGGTGATGAAGGCATATCCGCTTGCATCGTAAAGAGTCACGAAACGGGTCGATTGACCGGGAACGACGACACCCTGACGGACACGGGTTGACGTCGCCGCCCACGAGGCGCCTTCTTCATCCGTCGCGGAGTAATCGTAGGAAGTTTCCGCACCATCGTAGGAAAGCGTTCTCTTGAGACGACCGCGAGCGAAAGGACATTCCGCAGAATCTCCGTGGGTTTCCGTGATGGAAATGCGCGGGTATTCGGAGCCAAGAGCCGTTTCGGTCACTGTTTCCCGGATCAGAAGATCGGATTCCTCATACTGTGATTCAGTCTTCAGGAGCATCGTCTCCGTTCCATCCGGCGCGAGAACCCATTTTTCAACACATGCCGTACGGTAATCATTGTACCAAAGATCGGCAAAAGTTGTTCTGGTTTCCAGGACGGAAACGGCATCGTCCCAAAGAGTCCTTTCCTTGACGACTCGCCCTTCATCATCATAGTCGTATTCCGTCCAATTGCCTTCCGGAGTCGTCTGACGGATCATCCGTCCGTAGTTCGGGGAGGTCGTGTCCGTTTCATAGGAATAGGTCCACACCTGATCAGTTCCCTGCCCATAGGATTTCGTGCGCTTGACGATCACATCTCCGAAGGGATAACTGCGATAGTCTTCATGAGTCACGGATTCGACAAAGTCGGCCGTATCCAGATTGATACCATCCAGGGAGCGTTCTCCCCTAAAGGTGTAGGTTGTTTCCCGAATGGCGGAAACCGGAGATTGACCGATTTTCAATGCCAGTCCGTTGGGGCGAGTGACAGGAGCCACATCCGATTCAAGAGCTTTGCGGACTTTCACAGAGCAGGCAGCCTGCTGTCCCGAACCACTGATGAAATACGTACCGTCTTTCCCATACGGCTGCCAGCGGCTTTCTTCGAAGGCTCCATTCCCCATGGCTCTCATCTTGAACATGGACAGAGAATTTGTGGAGGGATCGTCTCCGGATTCGGCCATGCCGGCAATGGCGGTCAGGTTCCATGTTTTCACGGGAGTTGCTCCTTCCCGAATCGGGAAGAGGCCGTTTTCATCGACCATGGCGAGAGTGTCGGATGGAGCGTACCAGTTGATGGTATGGGCATCCGGACAATCGAGAAGGCCATCCATGCGGCACCATATCTGCCTGATGCGGTCATCCTGGATGTTATTGGCATGGAGCATGGAATCCAGTTTATTGTCGTAGTAGGCGCATTTTCCGTCGAGAGTTTCCCGGACGACGCGCAAATCTCCGCCCAGTTCTTCAACCTGAACCCACACGCCCTGATGGGTGCAATAGGCATAGGGAGTGCCATCATCGGCACGGTAGTGGATGATGGAGCCATCCATGAAGGTTTCTTCAAAGAAGGTTGCATCTTCAACATTGCCGTAGCAGAGAGTGTAATCGGAATTGAGCAGACGGAGGCGTTCGGAATAGATTTCCGATCCACCGAAAGGAGTACCGACGGGGCTATTGGAGAAATCGTAGTAGCGCAATTGTCCCATTTGGGTGACCAGAGCTACTTTATTGGTACCAATCGGGTTATCCGATGTGGAGGGAATGACGACACCAATGCGGCGTTGGGAAATGTGATCGAATTGCAACAGGGTGCCATTGGCGAGGGAATGGTGGGTACCAACCGCATAGAGCATGAGTTTTCCACCCGGCATGCCTTTCCATGAGGGGAAATGCCCGAAGGAGATTTCCAGATCGACACTTTGTCCTCCTGTGCTGGTTGCCCCAGGTACGGGATAATGCACGCATGTGGCGTTTTCATCTCCTTCGGGAGACGGATATCCCTGTGAAGGCTGATTCTGAGGTGCAGAAGGAGCATTCGTCGGATCAGCAGGACTCCCCTGTTCCGGCTGAGGCTGGGACTGATAAGAAACGCTAGGATAGTGATCCGTTACAAATATGGGAAGAATCGGAGGACGTGCCGGAAGCGGAATGGGGATCGGGCCTCCGCTTGGAGGCATACCGCCGCCACCGCCTCGTCGAGGGGATTTGGGACCTTTATTTTTGGGCGGTTTGGGTTTATCTTCTTCCTTTTCCGGTCCTTTGTCCGTGCCTTTCACCGGAGGCTTACCGGTCTCTTTAGGTGGTTTCGTGGTCGTATCATCGGGAGAAGGTTCTGGTGTAGGCTCAGGCTCCGGCTGAGGTTCTGGTTCAGGTGTAGGTTCAGGCTCGGGGGTCGGTTGCGGATCGGGCTCGGGTGTAGGTTCCGGCTGAGGCTTACTTTCCTCTGATGAACTGGAGGATGACTCACTGGAAGACGACTCACTGGAAGACGGCACACTGGAGGACGACTCACTGGAAGACGACTCACTGGAAGACGGCACACTGGAGGATGACATACTGGAGGACGATTCGCTAGACGACTCGGAGCTTGATACCAACGAACTGCTGGCTACTTCATCTGTAGATGCGAGGGAGACTATCGGATCCCCCGATACTGCTTGTTTTTTTGGTTTCATTTTATATTTATTCTCATTTAGGATTTCCCCTTCATGGAGAGTCCTTCGAGGAATGCGTATAATTGATGGAACAGTTTGATTACAAGTGATGAAAATGGGCCTAGACCGGAGAAATTCCGGAAAATTCGATGCATGTATTGCCGCGATTTCTTTTGGGTATGTTTGCCTTCCGATCGCTTTCAAGAAATATTCCGGACAATATTCAAAACGTTTTGGACGTGAATGCTGTACAATCATTTTCTAGGCCCATTTTTCAAGCTGGAAAAAGAAATCCCGTTTCTGGAATGATGGCTCCCTATGAAAAACAAACAAAAAAGCAAGATCCCTCTAAAAAACGGCATCGTTTTGCACGTTTTCGTGTATTATGGAGATTCCGCTCTCCTTCGTGAAACGTTCCTGTGCGCACGCATGGCCTTGCCGGAAGCCCGTCTGGTAGCAGTGGATGACGGAGCTTGTCCCTGCCCGAATGCGACGCGGAGCGAGCTGGAGAAGATGGGGGTGGAATGGCGCGTGAGCCATTGGCCCCGGGGAGGTAATCTGCGGGGCAAGTCCTGCATTCTGGGGATTCTCTCCGAAATGGAAGCAAGCATACGGCATGAAGACGATGTCCTGATTAAAATGGATGCCGATACGTGCCTGCTGGACGGAGCGGTGTTTCGCTCGTTTGCCGGAATGAAGGAAAAGGTGCTGTGCGGCAGCGGAGATCCGAAGGAACGCATTTACGGCTGCCTGTATGCAATCCGGGCACATGCCTTGCGGCGGGTACGGACATATGTGGAGGGGCTGGAACTGGATCCGGTGATGCCGGAGGATGTGACGGTGGGGTTTTCCACGATGCATCTCTATCCCGATCCGGAGAGCCGCATGGTGTTCCCTATCGGCGGAAAGGGCGATGCGTGGACGGCATACCGCTGGGGTTATTATCCCGATGCCCGCCCTTACCGCGGGTGCACGATGGTAACGGTGGGGGATCCTCCCCCGGCTCCGTTGACAAAAGAACAAAGACTGCCGGTGATGCGGAATTTACGGCTCGTCGCCCAGCAGCGACTGATGGGCAACTTCGGTTTCCCCGGTAGCGGGCAGGTATGAACCAGACGCTTTTCACCGGGCGGGCAGGTATGCGCCAGGGCGGAATGATGCGGTTTTTTACCAGGGAGAGTGTTGTAATCGGCGGATGGCTACTATTCAACGGGCAACATTAAGGATAAATCCCTCGGGAAGTTACAAATTACGCCTGGTCATTTCCCGGGACAAAAAATACTCCGGGAAGCGCATCCAGCTCGGTCTCCGAACACGGGACCGGGCATGCGCCCTGCTCCGCTCCCGATATATCGTCGAAGAATTCCGCAGGGCGGGCGTGTGCCGGAATATCACGTTCCGATGCATATGTCCGGAACTTCCGACGGAAGGATTGGAAGAAACCGAGCTGGTATGGCATGCCGGAATACCGGGACGCTGCCATGGAGGAAACAGCCCTTCTGGTAAAGCATTGCCTGAAGGTGGCACTGACGACACTGGCGCAATAGACGCCGCGCAGTCCATGAGTCTGGTTTCCGTTTCAAAAAATGGGAGTCATCAGCAATCGGGAAGGATCAGAGATGTCCCTCCGGGCAAATCGACCCAAACGGAGGGCGGCTCAAATCCTGACTCCGACAATCGTGAGGTTGTCCTGATAGGGGTATTCGAGCATTTCCACTTGTTCGAGGATGTAGTGCACGAAAGCTTCGGGATTTTTCGTCTCCGGATACAGGGACAAAGCCAGCTCCTTGTTCGTGTCTACATCTTCCAGCCACTCATCGAGGCCGTCCGAGGCAACCAGCAGAAAATCCCCTTTCTGCAAGGGAAACGCTTCCCCTGGGCAGTCGATGAGATCAATTTTTTCCCCCATGACGGCAGAACGCAAAATGCTTCTCTGGCTCAAGGCATAGTCGAGGGAAACATCCCCCCGGAGCCATTCTTCCCGGACAAGAGGCCACATCGAGTGGTCGGCATTGAGTTTGCGGGGCCGCTCCCCGCTGCGCCAGAGGTAAAGGTGCGAGTCCCCCACGCTCAACCAGTATAAATTATTGCCGGCATCGACATAGGCAACGACGAGGGTCGTTCCCATATTGCCACGCTGGGATCCCTTTTGGAGGGAGGCAAGGTGGCGGTTGGCATCCTTGAGGGCCTGGGACAAGCGAGCCGGAGGAGCCATATCCGGATACCCGGTAAAGGCTTCCGAGAAAGAAGCCAGCGTTTCGCGGGAAGCGACCTCGCCGGCCAGGTGCCCTCCCATGCCGTCGGCCACCAGCACGAGAAAACCGCCGCCGGACACAGTCACGACATCAACGGCATCCTCCTGATGGAGCCTGGTCCCCTTCCACTGGACCATTCCATATTCCGAACCGTCTTGGAGGCGAGGAGTCATGGTTTACAGGGAAGGGGCGGCAATGAAAAAGCGAGGGAGAAAGGAATCAATCCTTCTTCTTCAATTGCGGAAACAGAATGACGTCGCGAATGCTCTGGGCTCCCGTCAGCAACATGACCAGGCGGTCGATGCCGATACCGATGCCTCCTGCGGAGGGCATGCCGTATTCCAGCGTTTCGATGAAGTCGTAATCCACCTTCTGGGTTTCCCCTGCGGCCTGGTGTTCAAGGCGTTCGCGCTGGACGTCCGGATCATTCAATTCGGAATACCCGGGGGAGATTTCCTGACCGTTGATGACGAGTTCGTACACATCGACGACTTCCGGATTCTCCTTGTTGATCTTGGCCAGGGGGACGAGATCCTTGGAGACGTGCGTGACAAAGCAGGGGCTCATCGTTTTTTCTTCGACAAGCTTTTCGTACACCTGCTGGGTGACATCCACATCGAGCAGGTCGTCTCCGATTTCCAGATGGAGGTCGTTTTCGGCCCGGGCACGGCGCTGTTCCGGGGTAAGATCAAACCAGTCATCTCCGGCGACTCCCTTGACGAGATCGTAGTAGTCGGCTCTCTTCCATGGGCGGGTCAAGTCGATGGTATAGGGGTTGCCGTTGGGGTCGGTGTGCTCCAGTTTGAGCGTTCCGCAGAATTTTTCCGCCAGATGGCAGACCATCTCTTCGACCATGTCGGCCATAGTCTCGAAGTCGCCGCAGGCATCGTAGGCTTCCAGCATGGTGAACTCCGGATTGTGGCGGCGGTCAACGCCTTCGTTGCGGAAACAGCGATTGAGTTCGAACACTTTCGTGAACCCGCCCACCATCAGGCGCTTGAGGGAGAGTTCCAACGCAATGCGAAGCGTCAGATCCTGGTTGACGGCATTGAAATGAGTCGTGAACGGAGAAGCGGCGGCTCCGCCGGCAATGCTTTGAAGTACGGCCGTTTCCACTTCCAGATACCCGCGGTTGCAGAGGAAGGAACGGATCTCCGACACCATCCGGGAACGGGCGACAAACAACTTGGCGCTCTCTTCATTGGCAATCAGGTCCAAATGGCGTTTGCGGTAGGACACTTCCCGGTCTGCCAGGCCGTGCCACTTGTCAGGCAGGGGGCGCAGGCTCTTGGCAAGGATTTTCAGGGACGTCACGTTCACGGTCGGTTCACCGCGCTTGGTGATGAATGTCGTACCCGTGATGCCGATCCAATCGCCACGGTCCAGAAGCTTCCATAATTTCCAATCCTCTTCGCTAACGTCGGCCTTGCTCAGGAATCCCTGAATGCGCCCGCGCACGTCCGCGATCGTAAAGAACTGAGACTTGCCCATATCGCGGATAATCATCAAGCGCCCGGCAAGAGACACGGTTTTACCTTCTTCGAAGTTTTCCCGGAGATCGGCGGGATTGGTAGTGATATCAAAGCGGCTTCCATAGGGATCAATACCCATGGCCCGGATTTTTCCGAGTTTTTCTCTGCGGACGGCAATCAGGTCCGCTTCGGATGATGTTTGCACAGGCTGCTCTTTTTCAGACATGGTGCGGAGATACTAGAGGCTTCCCCCCCGTTTGGCGAGTGCATTGTGTTCAATCGCACAATTCTTCCCTCGATTTTGATCATTTTTTCCTTTTGCTTTTAGGAATCATTCTAAATAATTGTGACATCATGGTCAAAAAAGGCGCTATTTAACGTCCGGGGAGCATAATTCCTTTTACCCTCGCGAGTTGATATGGTAAATTCGCCCGCAAGTTAAGTATCGACTTAATCATTTGACAATACCCGTGCAAAATATGAGTGAGAATGCAACAATAACCTACAGCACGATTGACGCTAACGAAGCAGTCGCTTCCGTGGCCTATCGTTTTTCGGAAGTCGTGGCGATCTACCCGATCACTCCGTCCTCGCCTATGGGCGAATCTGCTGAAACCTGGGCATCCATCGACCGCAAGAACCTCTGGGGAACCGTCCCCTCGGTGGTCGAGCTGCAGAGCGAAGCCGGAGCAGCCGGCACCGTTCATGGCGCCTTGCAGACCGGTTCTCTGGCAACGACTTTCACCGCCTCCCAGGGACTCCTCCTAATGATCCCCAACATGTACAAGATCGCAGGCGAGCTAACCCCCTGCGTCTTCCATGTCGCCGCCCGCGCCCTGGCCACGCAAGCCCTGTCCATCTTCGGCGACCACTCCGACGTCATGGGAGTCCGTTCCTGCGGCTGGGCCATGCTTTGCGGTTCCTCCACCCAGGAAGCCGCCGACTGCGCCGCCATCTCCCATGCGGCCACGCTTGAATCGCGCGTGCCCTTCATCAATTTCTTCGACGGTTTCCGTACGTCCCACGAAGTCGGCAAGATCGCCGACATCACCGACGATACCCTCAACAGCATGATCAAGCAGGAGTGGGTGGACGCCTTCCACGAACGCGCCCTCAATCCCGATGCCCCCGTCATCCGAGGCACGGCCCAGAACCCCGACGTGTACTTCCAGGGACGCGAAGTCGGCAACCAGTTCTACGCCAAGGTTCCCGCCATTGTCCAGGGAGCCATGGACAGGTTTGCCGCCGCCACCGGCCGCCAGTACCATCTGGTCGATTACGCCGGAGCCGAAGATGCCACCAGCGTCATCGTTCTCATGGGTTCCGGCTGTGAAGCCGTCCACGAAACCGTGGAAGCCATGATGGAACGCGAAGGAGCCAAGGTCGGCGTGCTCAAAATCCGCCTGTACCGTCCCTTCCCGTCTGAAGAACTTGTCAAGGCCCTGCCGAAGACAGTCCGCAAGATCGCCGTACTCGACCGCACGAAGGAACCCGGTTCCCCCGGAGAACCCCTCTACCTCGACGTTGTCCACGCTCTGTTTGAAGCCCAGAGCGCCGGCCAGCTTCCCTTCGCAGGAGGCATGCCTGCTGTCGTTGCCGGACGCTACGGTCTTGGTTCCAAGGAATTCACGCCCGCCATGGTCAAGGGAGTCTTCGACAACCTTGCCAAAGACGCCCCCCAGAACCACTTCGTCATCGGCATTGAAGACGACATTCTCGGATGCAGCCTTCCCTACGATCCCGAATATGGCGTCGAAGCCGACGACGTCACGCGCGCCATGTTCTTCGGCCTCGGATCCGACGGTACGATCGGTGCCAACAAGGACTCCATCAAGATCATCGGCCAGCACACCGACCTCAACGTGCAGGGCTACTTCGTGTACGACTCCAAGAAGTCCGGTTCCACGACAATCTCCCACCTGCGTTTCGGTCCTCGCCCGATCCGTTCCACCTACCTCATTTCAAAGGCCAACTTCCTGGCCCTGCACCAGCCGAGCCTGCTGAACCTGTTCGACTTCCTGAAGTTCGCCGTCCCCGGCGCCACCTTCCTGATGAACAGTCCGTTCCCCGCCGACAAGGTATGGGACAAGCTTCCCGCCCGCATGCAGCAGCAAATTCTCGACAAGGGCATCAAGCTGTACGTGATCGACGCATTCTCCGTTGCCAAGAAAACCGGCATGGGTGGTCGCATCAACACCATCATGCAGACCTGCTTCTTCGCGCTATCCAACGTCATCCCTGCTGACGAAGCCATTGGCTATATCAAGAAAGCTATTGCCAAGACCTACGCCAAGAAGGGTGAAGAAGTCATTAACAAGAACATTGCCGCCGTCGATGCCACGCTGGAAAACCTCCATCAAGTGAATCTCGACGGCGCCACTGTCAATGGGCATGCCATCCCCCCGATCATGTCCCCCGAAGCCCCGGAATACGTCACAGACGTTCTGGCCACTATCATGGCCGGTGAAGGAGACTGCCTGGCTACCAGCAAACTGCCCGTCGACGGAACGTTCCCGTCCGGCACGTCCCAGTACGAAAAACGCGATCTCGCCCTCGAAATCCCCGTCTGGGATCCCGAATGCTGCATCCAGTGCGGCAAGTGCACGGTCGTCTGCCCGCACGCCGCCATCCGCAGCAAGGTCTTCTCCCCCGAAGAACTCAAGGATGCCCCGGAAAGCTTCAAGTCCTCCGATGCTCGCCATCCCGACTGGAAGGGCCAGAAATTCGTCATCCAAGTCTCTCCGGAAGACTGCACGGGTTGCACGCTCTGCACCGACGTCTGCCCGGCCAAGAACAAGAAGGTTGAAGGCAAGAAGGCCATCAACATGGAAAAGAACGACGGCAAAACCCACACGGAAGAAGTTGCCAACTGGAACTACTTCATGAAACTGCCCGACGTGGATCCCCGGCTGGTAAAGACGGATAATGTCCGTTCCATGCAATTCCTCCGCCCGCTGTTCGAATTCTCGGGAGCTTGTGCCGGCTGCGGTGAAACGCCGTACGTCAAGATGCTCACCCAGCTCTTCGGCAACCGCCTCGTCGTCGCCAATGCCACAGGGTGCTCCTCCATTTACGGCGGCAACCTGCCGACCACCCCGTGGTCCAAGGATGCCGAAGGACGCGGTCCAGCCTGGGCCAATTCCCTGTTCGAAGACAACGCCGAATTCGGTCTTGGCTTCCGTGTGTCCCTCGACAAGCAACAGGAATTCGCCACGGAACTCCTGCTGGAACATGCCGCTACCGTCGGCCAGGATCTTGTCGACAAGATCCTCAACAACCCGCAGAAAAACGAAGTCGAAATCCAGGACCAGCGCGACAATGTCGCAGAACTCAAGTCCCGCATCGCCGGCAAACCGGAATGCGCACGCCTCCTGGCCACGGCCGACAAGCTCATCCGCAAGAGTGTCTGGATCCTCGGCGGCGACGGCTGGGCCTACGACATCGGTTACGGCGGTCTCGACCATGTCCTCGCCAGCGGCAAGAACGTCAAGGTACTCGTGCTGGACACGGAAGTGTACTCCAACACGGGCGGTCAGTGCTCCAAGTCCACTCCGCTGGGCGCCGTCGCCAAATTCGCGACAAAGGGCAAAGAACAGGTCAAGAAGGACCTCGGCCTGATGGCTATGACCTACGGCAACATCTACGTTGCCAGCGTTGCCATGGGAGCCAAGGACGAACATACCCTCAAGGCCTTCGTCGAAGCCGAAGCCTATGACGGTCCCGCCCTGATCATCGCCTATTCCCACTGCATCGCCCACGGCATCGACATGGCCAAGGGACTCCAGCAGCAAAAGACAGCCGTGGACAGCGGTCGCATCCTCCTCTACCGCTACAATCCGGATCTTGCCGCCGAAGGCAAGAACCCGCTGATCGTGGAAGGCAAGGGACCGAAGGGCGACCTCAAGGAAGCCCTTTTGACGGAAAACCGCTTCCGCCTCCTGGCCAAGAACAACAAGGAACACTTCGAAACCCTCGTTGACAAGGCTCAGCAGGACGCCATCCACCGCTGGAATATGTACAAGGCTCTCGCCGATATGGGTTCCGACAAGGAATCCAAGTAAGCGAATCCGGTCACAAATCCTTCATCCCCCCGCAGCACCCTGCTTGCGGGGGGATTTTTTCTCCTCATTTTTTCCCGGCGATATCCCTGGGGAAGATGGGAAAGCCCACCCTTTCCGGCGGGACGGCATGGAAGCCTTGTCCGTCCTCTCCCATTGTGATAAGCCCATCCCCATGGCGAGCCTTCATCAACATATCCTGGCGGAACTGGCCTCCTTCTACCGGCCTGAGGAATTTCCGGTTCTGAGGCACCAGTGCGCCCAATGGGAAAAAACACGTCCTCTGGACGGCTTGAAGGTTCTTGACGCCACACCCCATTTCCGCAATACATACGCCAAATACGCTGCACTGATCGCAGCAGGAGCCCGGCTTTCCATTGCCATCGGCCCAACTCTTCCACACGACCCGGAAGCTCTCCTCCAGGCGCAAGAATTCGGGATTCCGGTCATCTCACCCTCAGAAGCCATCCATTCATCGTTCGATCTCGTCCTGGACTGCGCCGGTATCCTGGCGGAAGTCCCGGCGGCCATGGGATATGCCGAGCTAACCCGATCCGGCGTAGCACGCTATACTCATGCCCAGTCCCCGGTCTGGGTCGTAGACTCCGGCAAGATCAAACAAATAGAAACATGCCTCGGAACAGGGGACGGCTTCGTCCGGGCTATGGCAAACTGGGGATATTCTCTGCAAAAGCGCCGCCTCATCGTCTTCGGCTACGGCAAGGTTGGCAGGGGAATCGTGCTGATGGCCTTGCGCCAAGGTGCGGAAGTAACAGTCGTAGACATTGATACCGAAGTCCGAGAGCATTTGCCTCCGGGAATCGGATTCATTCCCCTGAATGCACGGGAACAAGTTCGGCAGGCTGTTGTCCGTGCCTTCTGCGCCGTTACGGCAACAGGCGTTCTACACGCCTTGGAGGAGATTCTATCCCCCGGAGACCTCCAATCCCCCGTCCTTCTTGCCAACATGGGCGTCGAAGACGAATGGGGGCCATCCGTCCCCGCAGAGCGGGTTCTCAACGCCAAGCAGCCCGCCAACTTCTCCCTGAAAGATCCTACGCTCATGCGTTACATCGATCCTCCCATGGCCCTCCACAACGCAGGCGCACTTGAGTTGGCCCGGGGCGGCATTCCCCGGGGACTTCACCCCCCATCCCCGTCCTTGGAAATATCGTACGGTGAAATCATCCGCCGTCACGGATTGATCGGAAAAGAACTCGGCCTCGTCGGACTATAAAAATCTCTCCTCCTCCCATGGAGAGGAGAAGAGAATAGACGCAGCAGCAGTCAAAGCCCCATCGCCTCAGGCCTCCGCCCGACCAAGGGGAAACTCGCGCTGGGTATTGGCCAGGAGGTACGCCTTATGGATCATGGAACGAGCTTCATTCAACAGGCTCAGATACAGCAGTGCGGCACGCATATCCTTGACCTCCTCGGTCTGAAGCACAATGTTCGTCCGGATAGCATCCGCAAACTCATCGCCCAGAGAACGGGAATCCTCCAGGACTTCATCCAGCAACCTGGCATCGCCGGAAGAGACAAACTCCTGAAGAGCCGGACTGATCCGTGCAATGCGGGCGCCCATTCTGCGCAGGCCCCGGACGAGTTCCTGATCCAGACCATTGTGATTATTATCAATGTAGTTGAAACCGGAACGCGTAATCACCGTCAGGGAATCGAAAGAAGAACCGGCATATTCCATCAGCTGGATATACATTCTGCCTCGGTCGGCCAAATCGCGGGGCAATTTATTAATCGCCGGAAGAACCTCCGAAGGAACCTTCTCCGCGAGATTCTTGCGCATACTGTTGGCTTCCTTCGCCAAACGCTTCAGAAGTTTCCTGTCTTCGGAATGCAGGGCATCCAGCGTACTGGCATAAATCCCGGACATGGCATTCATGAGACCGCACACCTCCATGCAGGCATTGCGGATTGCGGCCACATCGCGCATATCGGTAATAATCTTATACTGTTCCCGCTTTTGCTGGCGTCTCTTGTGAAGCCGGGCGCTCTTCACCAGCAGCCATGTGGCAACGGCGATGACCACGGCAATACCGGCAACTCCGCCATACATGATCACAACTGCCACGATGCAAGCCATCGTAAACGCGGCAAACGCTGTAAAAAACCACCCGGAAATCACAGTCATCACCCCGGTAATCCGGTACACGGCACTATCGCGTCCCCACGCTTTGTCGGCCAGGGATGAACCCATGGCGACCATGAAAGTCACATAGGTGGTAGACAGAGGAAGCTTCAGAGATGTTGCCATGGAAATCAGAAGTGCCGCCACCGTCAGGTTCACGGAGGCACGAATCAAGTCAAACGAAGGGGCTCCAACCGGGATCTCTTCCTCCGGCAACGGCTCGAAGCGCTTTTCGATAAAACGCCCCAGGGGAGCCGGAGTCACTCTCCGGAGGAACTTGCCGATCATGATAGCGATACGCACGACAAAACGCGCAGGAGGCACGGAACCGAAACGCTCAATCCCGCCTGCCTGACGGGCCAGGTTGACTTCCGTTTCCGTCACCGTCTGGGCTCGTTTGGAAAACGCCAGCGCCAGAACCATGATAATGCCGGCTCCGAACAAATACCTCCAGTCGGCCACAACAGGTTTGGCCAGTTCCCCCATGGTCAGAGTTGCAATGTCCCCGCCGGAGGCGGCAACCCCCTGCGCGATTTCCACCGACGAAGCGCCGGCCATGAATACGCCGATGAAGTTCACCAAGTCATTTCCGGCAAAGGACAGGGCCAAAGCCATCGTTCCGGCCAATACGGCAATCTTGAGGATATTGATCTTGAACAGGAATTGCAGTGCTCCCATCACAACCGTCCAGAAACACATGCACACGGCCAGCCAGAACCAAAGACTGGCATCAATGGAATGAATCAGTTCCTTCGTGACAAAAGAACTACCCTTCAATCCTTTGAACAGGGCAAAATACGTAATGGCCGTCAAGGCCAAGCCACACCACAAAGCCCCCACCCGGTTAAACATCTTTTTGTACCGAAACGAGAAAATAAACCGCGAAATCCACATGATAATCGCTCCGCATGTGAACGCGACCACCACCGAAGAGAAAATCCCGGAAATAATCGCCAGAGCTTTGCTGGAGTTAATATAATCCCCCAACTGTCCGGCAACGCCCGGCTCCGCTCCCAGCAGTTTGATCGCCGCCACGGCTACGGCAGCACCCAACAGTTCAAAGACCAGGGAGACCGTCGTCGATGTCGGCAAACCGTACGTATTGAAAACATCCAGAAGAATCACGTCCGTCAGCATAACCGCCAGAAAGATCATCATCACATCATGAAAGTAAAACTGCCCCGGAACGAACACACCGCTTCGGGCAATCTCCATCATCCCGCTGGAACAAATGGAACCCAGCAAAATACCAATTGAGGCAACGATGACGATCGTCCTCCGGGAGGCAGCCTTGCTTCCCACGGCGGAGTTCAGGAAGTTGGCAGCATCATTCGAGACGCCTACAACAAGATCGAAACATGCCAGCAGAAGCAGAATCCCTAAAATAAAGTAATAAATTGTGTCCATATGTTCGATTGGTGCGCCAGATCCCATGGCGGATCTTTGACGTGCCCGGACGTATACAGGAGGACGGTATCGATACTCCCGTCTTATTATGTAACATTGTTGTCACTTTGGGGCAAAAATCCCTGGGAATGCGCAATCGGGACACAAAAACCGGATTCACAACCCATGCGAGACAGCCCGCGAACCCGGTTGAGGGAAAGACGGAGGCACATCTCCTCCTCCTTGATAATTCCTGCAACACAGGAACGGATGCTTACTTGGCGCGTTGCGTCCAGCCGTGAGAATCCAGCCATTTTTCGGCTTCCTTCGGCCAGGCATCCGTCGGCTGGTTACGGATCTCCATGCCATAGCCATGTCCGCCCCGTTCATACAGGACGCGAGTAACATCCACACCGTGCGCTTTGGCCGCCAGCTCCATCAACTCGCTATTCTTGCAGGATACACCGTCGTCCTTCGATTGTTCCAGAAAAAGGGGCGGTGTTTTGTCCGTCACACGCTTGTCACCGGAATAGCGAGCCTTCACTTCAGGTGCCACCTGACTGCCAAACAGCTTATATCGGCTGCCGGCATGCCCCACGCCATCCTCTAAAGTAATCACAGGATAAATCAGCATCGCAAAATCAGGACGGCAGGGAACGGCATCCAGTCCGTCTCCCGTTTCGCCGGATAGTTTTTCATCCCAAATCGTCGCCATCATCGAAGCAAGATGTCCTCCCGCAGAAAACCCTATCACTCCGATTTTTGCAGGATCCGCTCCCATGCTCGCCGCATCACGGCGGATAATCCTCAACGCCTGCCTGGCATCGCGCAAGGGGCCGGGAAACTGAGTAAACTTCCCACTCCCCTGATCCGTCACACGATACTTCACCACAGCGGCAACCATCCCCAGTTCATTCGCCCATCGGGCAATTTTAGTCCCTTCCTTCTCAATCGCAAGAATACCGTATCCACCGCCGGGAAACACCACCAGCACAGGACGCTTGTCGCTCGCCTTCCAGCCCTCGGGATAGAACATCTGAAACTTAGGACACAAAGTATCAGTAATATGCCCCGGAGCTATCACATGTTCCTTGCCTTCATCCGGAATCGACTTAAACAGGGGAAACCACTCACCGGAATACGGTCTCTCAGACGAAGACACTGCCGCAGCAGGTTCCTCGGCAGAACTCAATCCGGCGGTAGCAAAGCCCATCAGCCCTAGCCCGCACGCCAGTAACAACCCGTTTTTTATCGTCATATTCATAAAAAGGAAAGATATGCGGGTTAGTCTAACACGCTTCTCCCTCAATGCTATCCAATTCCAACATCCCCTCAAAAAACTTTCATCTTGCACTCCGAACGGTCATGTTCCTATTCGGTCTTGCAGAACCGGATACGACCGGGCAGGGTTGGAAGGTAGCCATGACTGAAAAGGAAAAAATGCTGTCCTCCGCGTTGTATCATCCAATGGATCCCGAACTCATTGCCGACCGAGCTTCCATCAAAAGGATTATTCACCGATTCAATACCATGGAACCGGATCTCGTCCGGGAACGCCACGACCTGATACGCCCCTGGCTGGCTTCCCCCACGGAACACTTCCATATCGAACCTCCCTTCCATTGCGACTACGGTTACAATATCAGCATCGGGGAAAATTCCTATATCAATTACAACCTGACTGTGCTGGATTGCGGAAAAGTCACCATCGGAAAAAATGCCTTCATCGGCCCCAATGTCAGCATCTATACCCCCAACCACACCATTGACGCCAATCTGCGCAATTCGGGCGTTGAAACGGCTTTTCCCGTTACGATCGGGGATAACGTCTGGCTCGGAGGGAGCGTTACCATCCTCCCCGGTGTCACTATCGGAGACAATGTCGTCATCGGCGCCGGAAGCGTCGTTACCAAAGACATCCCGTCCCATTCCGTTGCCGTCGGCAATCCCTGCCGCGTCGTCAAAAAGCTTTCCTCCGACGTATAAAAGAGTTCCGGGAACGTTTTTCTCCCTTGCTTTCCCGGAACGGCACGATTAGGGTTTATCCACCCAAACACCCAATGTTTGGAACTTTTCCATTCAACCATTCTATACGACCATGCGAAGTGATCGAGTCAAGGCAGGTTTCGAGCATGCCCCGCACCGCAGCCTGTTGCGGGCGACGGGGATGACGGACGAAGACCTCAAGCGTCCATTCATTGCCATTTGCAATTCATTCAACGAAGTCATTCCCGGCCATGTCCACCTCAACAAGGTCGCCCAGCTGATCAAGGAGGAAGTACGCAAAGCCGGAGGAACTCCGGTCGAATTCAACCTGCCGGGAGTCTGCGACGGTATTGCCATGGGCCATCAGGGAATGAAATTCTCCCTGGCCAGCCGCGAACTGATTGCCGACAGCGTAGAAACAATGCTGTCCGCTCACGCCTTTGACGCCATGATCTGCATCCCGAACTGCGACAAGATCGTACCGGGCATGATCATGGGAGCCATGCGCTGCAATATCCCTACGATTTTCTGCAGCGGAGGCCCCATGGCTGCAGGACAGGGAGAAGACGGTTCCGCCCTGGATCTCAACAGCGTTTTCGAAGCCGTCGCCCAGTTCAAGAACGGCAAAATCGACGAGCACCAGCTTTACAAAATGGAATGTAGCGCCTGCCCCGGAGCCGGTTCCTGCTCCGGCATGTTCACGGCCAATTCCATGAACTGCCTCTGCGAAGTCATCGGCCTTGCCCTCCCCGGCAACGGTACCTTGCTGGCTCTTTCCGAAGAACGCAAGGAGTTCTGGAAGAAATCCGCCCGCCGTGCCGTCGAAATGGCTAAAGCGGACGGTCCCCTTCCACGTGATATTGTCACCCAGGATTCTATCGACAATGCCTTTACCATCGACATGGCTATGGGGGGAAGTTCCAACACCGTCCTCCATACGCTGGCCATCGCCAACGAAGCGGGAGTCGAATACGACCTCAACCGCATCAACGATATTTCCAAACGGACTCCGAACATCTGCAAGGTAGCCCCGTCCTCCCGGTTCCATATGCAGGACGTATTGCGTGCCGGCGGCATCAGCGCCATTATCAACGAAATCGCCAAAATCACCGGAGCCCTTCATCTCGACTGTATCACCGTCAGCGGCAAGACGCTCGGAGACCAGGTCGCCGGAGCTGAAATCAAGGACGAAACCGTCATCCACAAACTCGAAAACGCCTACACGAAGGACGGCGGCCTCGCCATCCTCTTCGGCAATCTGGCAGAAAACGGAGCCGTGGTCAAATCCGCCGGAGTTCTGCCGGAAATGAAGGAGTTCAAGGGAGAAGCCATCATCTTTGAATCCCAGGAAGACGCCTGCGAAGGCATCCTCGCCGGCAGAGTCAAGCCCGGTCATGTGGTCGTCATCCGCAACGAAGGTCCCAAGGGAGGCCCCGGCATGCAGGAAATGCTGGCTCCGACGTCCTACATCATGGGACAGGGACTCGGCTCCTCCGTAGCTCTAATCACGGACGGACGTTTCTCCGGAGCTACGCATGGTGCCTGCATCGGTCATGTTTCTCCGGAAGCTGCTGAAGGAGGCGTCATCGGATTGCTGAAAGACGGGGACATCATCGAATACTCCATTCCCCAGCGCTTCCTGAAAGTCCACTTGGATGATCAGGAAATTGCCGCACGCCGGGCTCAATGGACACCGACATACAATCCCATCCAATCCTCCTGGCTCAACCGCTACCGCAAACTGGCCACCAACGCCAGCAAAGGGGCTATCCTGGAGAAGGATTAAACTTCTAATCGCAAAAAACCGATCAGCGGAGCTTCCATCCCCGGAGGCTCCGCTTTTGTTTGAACCCAACCCCCGGGTCTTTCTTAATCCCAGGGTTCCTTCCGAAGAATCCGTTCATCCGCAAAGGAGACCAGGATCGAATCCGCCAGCACGCTGGGAAGAGCTGTCCGGCGTCCATCCGAAAGTTCCAGTAAAATGCCGGATTCCAATCCTTCGGACTCTACCGGGGCTACCATCTCATTCAGGCAAATACCGCGTTCCGAAAGCAACTCCAGCAAATCGCGGCGCTCGGGTACGCGCCGGATTACCGCACGAACCCCGACAGGCAAATCGACCAAACGGTAGAGCTTTTGCATGGAGACATTGCCTTCTCCTCCCGGGATGGCTCCGCCATGCGGACACCTCCGGGGATAATCCAGAAAATGATCCAGTCTTTCCGCCAGGAGAGGCGACGATGCATGTTCCAACCGCTCCGCCTCCTCATGGACTTCGCTCCAGGCATAACCAAGGTGATCCACGAGGAAAACTTCCCACAAGCGATGAATGCGAAGAAGCTGGAGAGCCTTCTTTTTTCCTTCCTCCGTCAACACCACATTCCTCTCCGGCTTCACTTCAACAAGACCTTCCTTTGCCAGTTTCTGCAACATTTCACTCACCGAAGCAGGCGACACTTCCAGCCGATCCGCAATCAACCTGTTGTTGACAGTGCCGTGACGGCGCTGCAATTCTTCGATGCTCTTCAAATAATCTTCCCTGTTACTCGTCATCATTATTTTCTCCTCATCCATCGTCGTACAAGGTATACCTGACAAACACTGGTTTCGTTCAAAAATATCCAATTCCCAGACTTCATCATCGGTACACCTCAACTCGTATGCTTAAGGCGGAGAGAAAGGAATCAGCCCTAATCTGTAATGGATCCCATTTCCTGATCCTAAGGTATTTATAATTGATTATTTGGAGGGCGCGGGAAAAATTACAGTTAATTAACCCTCATGATGCCGACTTTGTTGAAGCGGTTTGGCAATCCGCTATGAGCAGCAATAAGTCGCTTATTATAAATAGTTAATAATACAATGACAAGAAGAATAAACACTTATTGTAGAGACATACATTGAGGCTATTTTCTGAGAGAAATTTGGCCTTGATAACGGGTTGCCAAACTGCTAGTAGGAACGGTACCCATTCTCTTTTGCGATGAAACTCAGATTACCTCTTACTCTTGCGGCAGCCATAATGGCTTGTTATTCCCATGTTTCCTTCTCTGCCGATACGGGAACTGGCTTTAGTATCAATTTTATCAGAAATGATACCTTCTCAATGGGTAGTACGGATCCCATCCAGAATGTCGGTATGCCGGGTGTTGAAATTCCGAGCGGATTTTGGAATAACATCTCCCCTGTTACAGCCAATGCGTGGTACTCCGTTGAACGTGATAATCAAGGTGGGGCATTGACTGGCATTTCGGTGGCGACAACACGTGCAAGTTTTTGGTCGTCCGGTAAAACGGATACCCAGACGGATAAATTACTCGCTTCTTATATTGATGCAGGTAAAGCTGATGCTTATACAGTTACAATTGCCGGCGTACCTTATCTGTCTTCGACGGTCTATATTATTATGTCCGGCGACAGTACCCAGGTTGAACATAATACAGCCATGAATGTCAATGGAGTAAACTGGACGTTCAAAGATGGTGAAATGGTTGAGGGAACTGATGTGTGGGGAAGTTATGCCAACAATCAGGGTGCTCTTGTTCTCGGCACAAATGTCCTTGAAATCAAGGATATAACCGGGGGATCCATCTTTATCAGCAATGTGGTCAACAGTGCTGGACGTGGATGTATCGCCGGTATTCAAGTTGTCGATTCCTATGCAGGGACTTATTTGTATCGTACTCTTGGCAGTACTGCTGCGTGGACTGATGCTTTATGGTCTGATACGGATGGAGAAACCGGGTCTCTTGCTTGGGGTGGGACAAACCATGCTGCTGTCATAAAGGCAGAAGCAGGAGGTTCGACTCTGTCTGTGACAGGTACGGTTTCGGCAGATGGCATAATCCTCAAATCGGGAAAATTGATTCTTTCCGGAGGTACGCTCAATATGACGGGAGCTGCAGCTTTTATTACGGAAGTGGGGACAACGTTGAAACTTGACGAAACCTCCGTGACTGCAACTGGCGGTTTGACGTTTCAGGGAGGCGGCATTTTCGAAGTAACGAATATTTCGAAGCTTCCTACTTTGCTTAAAATTGATGGAGGAACGTTAAATTCATTAAACGCTGTCACTGTCGGAGAAGGAGGAGACATGCGCGTCGGAGGAACTGCCGTCTTCCAAGCTCCTTCCCTGACAGTAGAATCGGGAGGAACTATATCCATTCATCGGAGTTTCTCTGAAGCCTTAAAAGTAGATTCTTTTTCGGGAAGTGGCGAACTCGTTTTGGGGACAGCTATAAGTTTTGACAAGGATACTCTTCCCGGAGTGCATGAGTTTCTGAAGGATTTCAGTGGAACATTGACTTTGGGAGGGGCCGGGGAATATTATTTTAATTATACAGGATCGACAGATTTCGGGTCAAGCATCCTTATCGGCAAGGAAGGGATGACGATACATGTGGAGAAAGGTGCCACGTTTCGTCTGAACCCTATCAATAATGGATCGAATACGTTCCAGAATGATATGATTCTGGAGGCAGGCAGCAGCTTTTACAAACAGGATGCTAGTCCGTTGATTTTGTCCGGCAATATCCGGATGAACGGCAATGTAACCGATTCAATCATCATAACCGGTCAGTGGGGGGCAAAATCGACTCTTTTCTCAGGAAAAATTTCCGGGCAGGGGACAGTTCAATTGAGGTTAAGCGGTGGGCTTACTGAAACTTTCAGGATCAACAATGCTGCCAATGACTTTTCCGGAACCTGGATGGTAGGCCGGGACGATGGAGGAGAGATTACTCTTCAGTTGGAAGCCGATGCTATTTCGATGGCTTCTGTAGAATTGACCAACAAAGGGATATTGAGAAACAATGTTGAAAGCGCCTCTCTTGTCAATTTGTCGGGAACGATGGCTGATGGCCAGGTTACTTCCGGAGCGGCGGATGGGAGTTTCAATACTCTGACCGTCAAGGGAACTGCCAATTACGCCGGCAAGATCGGCAAAAACCTCAATCTGAACCTTGCCGGGGGTGTGGCTCATGTTCTGTCGGGAGATTTGAGCGCTTTCACCGGAACGATTGCCGTTGCCGACAATGCCGCCTCCAATTTGACCCTTTCGGGAAGTTCTTCCGCCGATGGAGTCAATCTGTCCATGAGCCAGGGGAATTTAACGACGGGAGTGAAAGTGAATTTGCTCTCGGCCGATTCATCATCTTTGACTCTATCTCTGACTGCCGGAGGGCAAATTGTTGTCACGGGAACTGCATCGGCATTCGCTTCGACGGCGGTAACGGGTGCTGGAATGATCGGCATGGATTTGAATTCCTCGACGGGAACTCTTGATTTGGGCGATTTTACCATTGGAGCTACAGGTGGTTTCCTGCGAATCAATCTGTCCAATACCGATGATCTCAGTCAGTTTTCCCTGACTGCTACGGGAACGTCTTTGGATGTTCTTCGAGGATCCTTGACGGCATCCGCCGGCAACAAGTTGTATGTGGCAAGTGGTTATGCAGGGAATAATGTCTCATTCTCCGAAATGAACCTTTTGGTGAATGAAAGTGAGTCCGGTGCCGACAAATACTATTACCGCAATGGAGATTCCGTGACTCTGTCCCAGCCGGAATATTCGATGAATTCCCTTCTGATCAACGGTGATGCTGATGAGACGACGACGGATGAAATCATCCTGAACGGAGCAGCTCTTTCTGCGGATACGCTGACTTTTGCCTCTTCTGCCGCTTATACGATCAAGAATGGCGAGACTGCCGGCAGCCTCGCCGTAGAACAACTCTCCCTTCTTGGGTCGGGAACGCTGACGTTGAATACGGCGTCCACGATCGGGAGTATTACGGGATCCGGTTCGCTTGTTCTGTCTCAAAATGCGATCATTCAGTCGGGAACGACAACATTGGCGAGTCTGAACTTTAATGGAACAACGTTGACTTTAGGAGATGGCAGTGGAAAAGCGGAAATTATTGCCGGAAATAGATTCAACCAAACGGCAAATACCAATTTGATTCTGAAAAACGGTTCTTCCCTGACGTTGAATGCTTTCCATCTTTCGAACGGGGCTACCTTCAATTTGGGAGGAGATGGAGAAAACGATTGGGGTGTCCTGAATGTGCAAAGATATGCAGGTGCTGATGAATACCAATCCAGTACGACGGCGTTTAATATCAAAGCCGGCAATGTGATGAATGTTCTAGGGGATGTTGATGGAAATTCCGGAACGGGAGCTTTTGTCCTTGGACACTGGAATTATGCGACATCAGTCAATGTGTCTGGTATTTTGAATATTTTGTCCGCTCACATCAGTGTTGTATCGGCCACAAATGCCGTTCTCAATGTTAATGAAGGCGGCGTTGTGAACATCAAGGGGCTTGATCTGGCTCACAGACGCGATAGTGGAGCCAAAATTGCCGTCGTACTCAACGAAGGCGGCATGATTAATATGGGTGAGGACGGTATCGGCAAAACAACGGGTACGGCCGACGCGTTTACGCTTACCTTGAATGGAGGAACACTGGGTATTCTGAATACCGTGGATTCCTGGACCGGAGTCAAGGCAATGACCATCGGAGGTTCCGTCACGCTTAATACGGACAAATATACACCGGACACGACCGGACAGGGCGCCGGTTACAACGGTTATCTGGGCGGAGTTGGAGTAATTACGATCAACGGCGGGCTAACAGGTACTGCTGGTACCGCCAACTTGACGATTGCGGGGAAAGGGGAAGTGATCCTGACCGGTGCCAACGGTAATTATCAAGGAGGTATCACCATTGAATCGGGTGCGACCTTGACGGCTACAGGCTTGAATGACAGAACTCTCGGCGGAGACAATGTCGTCGTGACTCTTCAAGAAGGAGGCAAACTTGTGTTCGGCGGTACAACGATGAATGATAATTTTACCTTTAACGGCAATATTGTCGGCAATGGGAAAGGTACAATCGAATCGTCTACCAATGTCACGCTTTCCGATACCAATGTCGATGTGGAGACGGTCAATATTACCGGAGGTAAATTGATTTGGGACAACCGCACGACTTCTGAAACGAATCTCCTTCTTGGAGCAACAGTCAATATTGGACCGAATAGTACGCTCCAGCTCAAATTCCCGGGATCTACCTCCAAGCAAAACGTTGTCCAAAGTTCCGTCAATTTGTCGGAGGGAGGAACCTTGCAGTTGGGAACAGGTTATGTGGGAGAAGGAGGCGAAATTGTTTTTAATATCGAATTTGCCCAAGGAATTACCATCCTGCCTTCCGCTGAATCCACCGTCGAAAAAGCTCTCATCCAATTGCCTTGCTGGGAACGTGTTTATTCCATATCTAAATTGAATGGATCCGGTAATCTGGAAATTTCCAGACAAGCTGGGTTTTATTCGGAGAATGAAGATAGAAGCCTTTTCATTATTTCCGGAGTAGATGACGATTCTTCCAAGTGGTTTACAGGGACGATCTCGCTGACGAATGGAGATTCCGGAGATGATGGGAGCAAATATTTCAGATTGGTTCTCAACCACCAGAATGCCGCGGCCAAGGCTCTGATCTCCCTGGATAATGCCGCAACAAAACTTCGTTTGGGGGTTGCAGATGTTACGATAGCCGGTCTGAGATCGGCAAAAGCGGGAGCGATGTTGGAAAAATCAGCATCTTTGACTTCTCCCTCCAATTTGACAATCAATTACTCCGGATCTGATGCCCTGACCTTTAGCGGAAAGGTGACGGATGGTGTCAACGTGATCAAAACGGGGACGGGATCCCAGATCTTTGATGGCGATTTGACCGCGTTCAACGGTACCTTCACGGCGCAGGACGGACAGCTGACGGTCAATGGCAAAACGGTTGCCGGAGCAGAAGAAGGGACGACTCTTCCCGTGGTAGGCTCGGGTACCCGGTTCAATCTTGACGGCGGCAAATTGAGTTTCCCGTCGTTGATCGCCGGTTCCACCTTGACGACGACATCGGCCTCCAATGGTTCGTTGACGGGGGCGTTATCATTGGACGGAGGCAGTGTCGTTGTCCTGAATGACCAAGTCAATACACAATATGCCGTTTCGGACGGCGGCAGCATTACTCTTGGATCAGGTGTTGTCTTTGATCTTTCATCACTAGTCTCGCTGACAACAGGACACTATATCTACCAGATGTTTACGCTGGACGGCGGATTTGATA
>ERZ791927.57-NODE-57-length-121675-cov-5.273565_pt1 | contig 121675 bp, 84 predicted proteins | sample MGYA00510130_ERZ791927 | MGnify/ENA primary metagenome ERZ791927 (study PRJEB30046, sample SAMN00792055) | human gut metagenome | study: EMG produced TPA metagenomics assembly of the A metagenome-wide association study of gut microbiota in type 2...
AATTACCGAGACTACAACCCCACCGACGGCCGCTGGCTCACCCGCGACCCCATCGGGGAGCAGGGAGGACGTAATTTGTACGGGTTTGTCGGAAATAGTGTTAATATTTATATAGATTATATGGGATTAGATATAATACAAGATTTAATTAATCTATTTCCAGATAGAAAACATGACGGTAAGTGTTGTTCAATAAAAACAAAAACAACCATTAAATTAGTCATGGCTGGCATGAATAAAAATGAGGCAGAAATCTATACGAATGCTAAAACAATTATGAGATTTAATAAAGCAGGTAAAATATATCCAGTTGCAGAAAAAGCATTTGCAGGCGTTAGTAAATCTATAACATCAGCTTCCTCTATAATTGCATATGCATTTTATTATAGAGTTTTTGTTGTTTGCGACTGTCAATCAAAATGGTTTGGAAACGATGGTACTAATGTATATGGGGTAGTTTTAGGTCCTGAAAATTTTGGTCTACAAATTAATGATACAACGAATGGATTTAATGAAAACAATCCATTTCCTCCCATAAGTGTATTACAAAATAAATTCACCGAAAAATATAATGAGTATGTTGCAAAGGCAATAAGTTGGTGTGAGGGTATTTGTAGTAAGAAATAAAATATATTTAACTATCATTTCCCATATACATATCATGTACATGGGAAATGATATAATATTTGAAATGAAAAAAATAAAATTAACAGCACAAAAGATAGTATTGTATGGAATAATTATAATTCAATTTATTATTATTGCGAATTTATTTGGTAAGAATTTCGAGATGGAAGAAAATCTTAAAAATAGGGAATTCGTATTTTACTCATTGCTATCTAAACATAGGAATCTAAATAAATGTACATTGCATGAATATTCAAAAATCCCACAATATGATAAAAACAAATATGAAGAAATTGCAAAATCGTATGCATTTCTTATATTTGTAGGAATGAGCTATGACTATTCTGAGATTTATGATACAGGCATAGGGGCGGAAATATTTTATATAAAAAGATTGTATAAAGATAAGATTATAACAGATAAGGATTTAAATGATCCATTTTGCTTGAGAAATTCATTCTCCGACAACAAGGATTTTATGACCTTTCATTTTTCTATTAATCCTCTTGTAATAAAAGATTTGGAATCATATAATGAATTCACAATATGGCTTAGAAAGACAATTATGGGTAATGGAGATATAGACTTTAATATTAAAGTAGAGGATAATATATTTGAAAAAAATTATAATATTTTCTCAGATTTTTGTGAGAGTATTTATGATATGATATCTGGATTTTATGAAAAATTAACTTTAATATAAATATATTGTTTGTTTTTCATTTATTTTTTCAGGAGTTTCTCTTCTTGTTTTTAATCAATATCGGCGAGTCTTCCGAAGAAAATTAATAAATATCTAATGATGAGTTTGGAAGTGTTGTTAATGATATGTCAAAAGACCATATATTCTGTTATAAAAATAGTATCTCTAGGTAAGCCATTGCCTAGAAGAAATCCGTCAAACGAATAAGCAATAATTTTAGATTGAAATTCTCCCTATACGGTTGAAAAAATACTATCCATTGAATCTTGTGAAAGATGAATCTGCAAGAAGAATACTAATTGAAGCGGGAGCCGACCCAAATACAATGCGGTATTCAGAAATAGAAAGCAGGGAAGAAATAGAATTCATGGTGAACCATGGTCTTAAAATCAATGAACCGAATTCGCATGGAGAATACCCATTGATGAATAGAAACATTGAAATTATAAAATGGCTTTTAACCCATGGAGCAAATCCCAATGTTAGCTATCGTGATGGTGATACGCTCTTGCATGCTGTGTGCGGGGAATCTAGAGGAGTTGGGCCGGTTAATGATGAATTAATAGATTGGGGATATCCAATAGTAAAAGCATTACTGGAACATGGTGCTGACGTAAATGCAAAAGATAGGGAAGGAAGAACAGCAATAACTTTGCTGGGTCCGGAAAGGAATTATGATAAAATACGTAATTTATTGATTAAATATGGAGCCCGCAAAGATGATATAGATCGATTTGGCTATAGACCCTCAGCAATAAATTAGGGAATATACTAAATTATAAAATAGCAGGGATGCTTTCTTAAGACATCCCTGCTATTGTAGTGTAGTATTATGCAAGTATATTTCAGGGTGCATCATTGTATAAATATAGTTGTCTCTGCCAGGTGCCTACCAACGGAATACTGACGCGGGACGAACACTACCTGTACCGGGGCTACCTGCGCATCGCAACGCTCCACGCATTGAATGGAGATGCCCTGGTGCATGCGATTCTGTGGGATCCGTCGGAACCGGAGGCCACGCGTCCGCTGGGTCTGACGACCTCCGATGGAAGGCACTACAGCTATGGTCACGATTTTACGAAAAACGTGACGGAAATGCTCGACGAAACGGGAAGACTCGTGGCAAGCTACGAGTATGACCCCTATGGTCGCACGGTCATCGAAAGCGGTTCTTGTGCCCACGCAAATCCGCTAGGTTTTTCCAGCGAAATAACCGACCGTGAAACAGGTACCATGTACTATAATTACCGAGACTACAACCCCACTGACGGTCGCTGGCTCACCCGCGATCCTATCGGAGAACAGGGAGGACGTAATTTGTACGGGTTTTCACGTGGAAATTCAGTGATGTACACAGATTGTCTCGGGCTTGTATGGTGGGGACAACAATCTCCTCCTCCTCCAGGTCAAAGTGTGTTATCGTATAAAGATATTTATTATAAAGCTGATAAATGTGGACATTTTCGTTGGGATATTCAATGGGAAGTTTCTAATGGAGAAGAAAGTGGTGTTGTTTATCAAGATGTTGTAATGATTACAAGATTGATTGTGTGTGAATCGGGAGAAAAAAGAGGCGAGAATGGCCGCCATCAAGAAAGTTGGAATATGAAAGGATCAATGAGAGATACTTGGTCTTTGGTTAATATCAATGAAAGAGTTGAGACTAAAACAAAAGGAACTGCTGTATTTATGGCAAAAGCATATTATACATCAACTAAACCAAGTCCTTCTTATACTCCGAATTATTATTTTTATGGAATAAAAATTGAACCGCTCTGTAAAAATGGTATTTGTCAAGCTAACAACCAACATGATATACCAGGTGAAAATCCCATTTATTTGATCAATCCACCAATTGTGCAATCAAATATAATTGAAAGGAAACTGACTGTTACTTGGGATTGTTGCTGCCGTGATTCGAAAACAAAACTAAAAAAAGAATGAATTTTCATACAGCACATACAGAAAATTTAAGCCAAAACAAGATGTTATAAATTTTCAAAATTCTGTATTTTAACATGTTTCCACAAGCATAATGGTTTATTTTATGCTTGTGGAAATAATCAGAATAAACAAAACACAAAATGAATCTATGATAAAAAAATCATCCAAATATGGAATATTATTATTAATAATTATTAATAATTTTTCCTGTTCGTCAACTGTTGAAATTTCAGAGGATGATATTCTTGGTTTATGGTTCAAAGATGGCAGTATTCAAGAGAAATTTGATATAGAAGAATATAACATGACTGAAGTACTATATAGTCATGGACGAGAGGGCGGTTCTGATAGTGTTCAAGGAATTATTGAACGAGCACGAAAACTCGAAAAGGGGATGCCTGAAGAGAAGGTACGATCAATTCTAAAGCCTGTTTTTGTAGGGCGTCGTCTTCCTGGGCTTACTTCTAAGTCTGCTTACAGAGAACGTAGACCTTATGTCTATTATTTCAATGATACGGAAAATGACTCATTTTTCTTACGCGGAATGTCGAGTCCTCTAAGGAATTCAGATCAAATACGAGTTGATATGTTTATTCCATATATTATGTCAGATTACGATAGAAAACATAAATATACCTTAGGAGAAGTACCAGATGATTTATTTTTGACAGTTAGAGTATATCCAGATAAATATGATAGAGATACGTGGATATACTATTATATTGATGTCAAAAATGGACGTCTTAAACCCAAATTCATGGAGTAAGAGCAACACCAAACTGCCAAGAAAACACCTCAATAGGAACTCTGAAATTTCATAGGGCAACGCGTAAGCGTGATGGAGGTCTTTCCAGCGAAATAACCGACCGTGAAACAGGCACCATGTACTACAATTACCGAGACACAACCCCACTGACGGCCGCTGACTCACCCGCGACACGATCGGAGAAAATGGTGGACGTTATTTGTACGTGTTTGTCGAGAATATGCCTGTTTCTATTATAGATTTATTAGGAAAATATGAATATTATAATACACTGAAAGATGTATTTTTAGAAGGATCTAAATGGTTGTAGAAGCAATGGAATTGAATTACCAACAAAGACATGATTGTAATAAACAAGCAAGAAAGTGTGAATTTATTTCTTGCGCTTGCAAACATGATTGTAAATATTATGTGACAACTCCAATAACAATGCATGAGAATTTAAATATATCGACTCGAGTAGTCAGAAAGGGAAGAAGTTAAGGGTTTAATTCATAGTCATCCTGATAAAGATTCATCCTTTAGTGATGCTGATAGAATGATAGCTAAGAAAGGATATATGTTTTATACTTCAGAATAAAATAGTACCACCTAAGACGATTGCAGCATGTGCTGTAAGAGACAAAGTGGTGACGTCTCAATGAGATTATATGATCCTAAAACCGGTGATACACATTTTTTAATAAAATATGAAAATAATTAAATTATTGTTTATTCCTTTGATTTTTTCTTCAATTAATGCGGAAGATTCACTTGGGAAATTAACACGGGAATATGCCTGGTCTCGCTATAACGAACTTACTGTCGATATGAAGCGTATGATAAATGGACAGACAACATATATTCCCTATAAGATGGATACCGATGCTTACATGTTATATGACATGTTAAAAGAAATCCCGAAATATGAAACATTATATCTGAACGTTTATGAAGAATTTGGTGAATGCAACATAGTAACAACGAATAAATCCAGTATATGTTTGACGCATTTTTCCAGAAAGAATGTTGAAGATGAAAATTGTGATCCATTCAGAGAATATGATATATCGGAAATATATAAAATTGAAAAATACAGAATCGAAATTCCTGAGTATTTATCAAATCGCTTCTTCGAAATCATGGAGAAATACAAAAAGATGGAATCAGGTCAAGATCCCATGGGACAGAGCAGGCGCGATTTACTGTATGATGTTATTGGGGATCATTCTCTTGGTCCATTTATATATTTCGGAATGGATAACACAGTGTTTGGATTTACATTTAGTAAATCTATTCTAGAAGAAAATTCAATTGCATTATCCATCAATACTTTTTTCGAAGACGTTTATTTATTTTTAAACTGCGAAGAGTATAGAAACGAAAAAGGGAAAGAATCGTTTATAAAAGAATTTGATTTAAAAACAAAACAAATTCTAGAAAATAACTTTAAATGATGCCTCGGAAAAGGGTTATGCACGGGTGTCTTTCCCCCGATATCGTGTGTCCGTTCCGATACAGATAGTGATGTGCCGTTCTTTTATGTGACACATACGGATAAAAATCCCCCGGAACCATTGGCTGGCATCCGGGGGATTGGAGGGATAAAGGGTGTATTTTTCCTTGGCCTTCCCGCGTTTTAGTTCGGGGAGCGCATGGGCATGAGAACGTAGAGGAATTCCCCGCCGGAACGGAGGACTCCAGGACTCATTTCGTCGATGAGGTAAAGACTGATGGTGTCTTCCGACATCGTTTTGAGAGGGGCCATCAGGAAGTCCGGATTGAAGGAGATGGACATTTGGCGACCCTTGTAATCGATTGTGAGGCATTCATGGGCTTCCCCGATACCTTCGGCCAGCGAGGTAACTTCCAATTCGTCCGTCGAGAAGGTGAGTTTGACGTTGTTGCTCTTGTCTGCAGAGAGCAGGGAGACACGGCGGACGGTTTCCAGGAGTTCGGAACAGGGCAGTTCGATGCGTTCCTTGTAGTCGGAAGGAATGACCTGGCGGAAGTTCGGATAGTTGCCGTCGATGAGTTTGCTGATCAACAGAGTGTCATTAATCTCGAAGGCTGCCTGGTTATGCGTGAAACGGATTTTGACTTCGCCGACATCGTTGAGCAGGCGGCGGAGTTCGCCGACGGCCTTGGTGGGCAGGATGGATTCCGTCTGCTGGGATTCCGGGAAGTCCAGTTCATTTTCCACCATGGCGAGGCGGCGGCCATCCGTGGCGACAAGAGTCATCTTACCGTCCTTGAAGGACATGGAGATGCCGTTGAGTACATAACGTGTGGTGTCGGTGGAGATGGCGTATTCCGTGCGGCGGATACCTTCGCGCAGGATGTTTTGTTCCACGGTGAATTCCACCGCGTCTTCAAAGGAGGGGAGGTTTGGGAACTCGTCGGCGGGAAGGCCGTTGAGTTTGAATTGGGAGCGGCTGCATTCCACGGAGGCCTGGTTCTTCGTGTTGACATCTACCTGGACTTCCGCGGCGGGAAGTTCGCGGATAATGCTCAGGAGCTTTTTGGCCGGCAGGGTGACGGCGCCTTCGCGCAGGATATTGGCTGGAACGACACCCGTGATGCAGACGTCCAGGTCGGTGGCGGTAAAGCGCACCTGGCCGTTTTCCGTTTGCATCAGGACGTTGGACAGGATGGGAAGAGTGGTCCTGGAGGAAACCACGCTTACGACTTGGTTGAGTCCGTCAAGGAAGACGTCTTTGGCTATGCTGAATTTCATGGGGCGAGTCTTTCTTTCTTTCGAATCCGGATTTTGCCATGGCCCACTCGCTTCATCAAGGAAAAAACTCCTTGGAATCGAACATTTTGCACGATTTTTAAAAAGTCATACAATATATTGTATTCAAGGGTTTTTCTTTCTATATTTTGAGGAGTGTTTTCGCGTGGGCTCTGGCAACGTTTCCGCCTCCGCCGAGCATCCGGACGAGCTCGGAGACGCGTTCGTCGCCGGCGACTTCCCTGAGACGGGAGATCGACCTGTTTTTGACGACGGCTTTTTCGACGAGGAAATGGCTGGCGGCGAGGCCGGCCACTTGAGGGAAGTGGGTGATGGAAATGACTTGGTGTTTTTTCCCGAGATCGCGCATTTTGAGTCCAACGGCACGGGCGATTTCTCCGCCGACATTGGAGTCGATTTCATCGAATACGAGCAATGGGGTGGAGTCGCGGTCCGCCAGAGCGCTTTTAATGGCGAGCATGATGCGTGCGAGTTCTCCGCTGGAGGCAATGACGCGCAGCGGTTTGGCCGGCTCTCCGGGGTTGGGGCCGAAGAGGAATTCCGCGTCTTCCGTGCCATGCGGGCCCGGTTCCTGGCGTTCGGGGAGTTCGATTTGGACGACGGCCTGCCGGAAGCCGAGCTCGCGGAGGTTGCGCGCGATGTCGGCGGCGAGCCTGGGGGCTGCCTTTTTGCGGTCGAGGCGAAGTTTGACGGCGGCCCGGTCAACTTGTTTTTTGAGTTCGTTTACGGTTTCCCGAAGGATTTCGAGGCGTTCGGAGCGGTGTTCGATGCGGTCGAGGCGGGCCAGGGACTGTTCGAGGTGGGCGGTGATGCCGTCGAAGGAGTTGCCGTACTTGCGTTTCAGGTTTTCCAGAAGCCCGATGCGTTCTTCCAAAGCAATCATTTCGGCGGGATCGCAGGAAAGATTGCCTGCGTAGTTGTCGAGGTTGGCTTCCAGTTCCCGGATTTCGACATCGATGAGGTTGAGGGAGGCGAGCCAGGATTCCGTTGAGGGGTCGAGTCGTTCCAGATCGTGCCCGGCTTTGACGAGTTCATGAAACTGTGTGAGAAGCGAGGATTCGTTTCCACCGAGGAGGAGGGCCATGCGAGCCGAGGCATCGCGGAGTTTGGAGGCGTTGCGTGCACGCTGCCAGCGTTCTTCGAGGGTTTCCACTTCTTCGGCAGTGAACGCGGCATCTTCGATTTCCTGAATCTGGTGGCGGAGGAGTTCGATTTCGAGTTCGGTGGCTTCCTCGGCGCGGGAAAGTTCCTGGTAGTCGCGGATGGCTTTCTGCCATTCCTGCCATACGTGTTCGTAAGCGGCGAGGGAGTCCGTGTGTTCTCCATAGGCATCAAGGAGGGAGAGCTGCCTTTCCCGTGAGATGAGGGAACGGTTGTCGTTGGGACCGTGCATGTCGACGAGCTGTTCGCCGACTTCCTTCAGGAAAGCTGTCGTGCTGGGGCTGTCGTTGATGAACTGGCGTGTGGCCGAGGGGGAAAGTATGCGCCGGACCGTGAGTACGCCGTCCTCGCAGGCGGGCAGGCCGCATTGCTCCAGCATGGCATGAACGGGGGAATCCGCCTGGAGATTGAAGAGGGCCTCTACCGTGCAGGACTGTTCTCCGGTGCGGATCATCGATTTATCGGCGCGTTCACCTAGGACGAGGCGGATGGCTCCGATGAGGACGGATTTGCCGGCGCCGGTTTCCCCGGTGATGCACGAGAATCCTTCACCAGGCTCCCAAAGGAGCTGGTCGACGAGGGCCAAATTCTGGATTTTGAGGAAGGTGAGCATTACGGGCTTTTGATCCGGGTGGTATTATGGCATGTTCTACGCGAAACGCAATCCATGACATCAGGACTTCAACTTCTATTTCTCGGTACGGGTACTTCAACTGGAGTTCCTTTAATTGGATGTCAATGCCGGATTTGTCGGTCGAGTGATGGGCGGAACAAGAGACTCCGTTCTTCCATTTTGCTTGATTGTGCGGATACGAGAATTCTTGTCGATTCTACACCGGATCTGCGCCAGCAGGCACTACGTGAAAATATTTCCTCGATCGATGCTGTCATATACACGCATTGTCACTTGGATCACGTAGCCGGATTTGACGATTTACGAGCCTTCTGTTGGTGCCGGGAAGAACGTTTACCCTTGTACGCATCGCCAGAGACTTTGCAAGTACTTCAGACCATGTACCCTTGGGCCTTTTCTCCGGACAATACCTATCAGGGATATGTCCGTCCTGATGCGCGTCCGGTTCAAAGGGAATTCCGCATAGGCTCTATCAGCGTGATCCCCGTACCGGTGTTACATGGTAATGTTCAAACAAACGGATATGTCTTCCAGTACTCCGGGAAGCGTGTTGGTTACATCTGCGACGTCAAATCCATTCCTGCAAGTTCCATGGAACTATTGAAAGATCTTGATGTTTTGATTCTGGATTGCCTGAAAAGATTGGATCACCCAACACATTTGTCGCTGGAGGAAAATCTGGAGATTATGAACCAGGTACAGCCAAAATCCGGATATTTGACCCATATCTCACACGATTTTGATTATGAGGAACTCTCCGGGCAGCTTTCTCCTCACGTCATGCCTGCCTATGACGGCATGAAAATTGAGATTTATTGATTGGTGACGAACGAAACAGCGTGATTTTCAATCAGAATTGTGACTGTTTACAAAGAAAAAAACAAGGGAAGGAGATCAGGATTTTTTGGTGATGAGGATTTCTCCTCCGCTTTCGGAACAAGCTTCGAATTCGTGGACGGTACCTGAAGGTGTATAGTCAAGTATGTAGGTTCATTTAAAATCCTTGAGGAGGCACCGCGCATAATCAAACCATTGTTCTGGAGCGAACAAGTTACGATCTAGTACGAATTGCTGGAAATCCTCCCTGAAAAAGCATTTAGAGGAACTGTTTTGATCGTTTTTTCCCAGGCAGCGCGGGCAAGTTTGTCTTCCCTGATGAGGGCTAGCGAGGCTTCACGGTAAGACTGGGCAACATTGTTATCATCAGTGAAAAACAGCTTCCATCAAATCGCGAGGGATGGGATCGTTACCATCGAAGAAGATATATTCCTTCATATCTCTAACTCCAATCGGGCCACCGAAACAACCCTTCCACTTGCCGTGTTCCATGCGGAAAGCATAAGCACAGTACTCCGGTTGGCCAATACCGTAGGCCGGGATGCCTCGGGTGGCACAGGCAATGGATCCCATAATGGAAAGTTTACCGCAAATACCACCCCATTCGACGCCTTGCTAGGCCAATCCCATTTCTGTACCGCATGGAATGAAGAACATGGGGTTGTGAATACTTTCACCTAAATCTGAAAAATTTTATAACTAGCTAACCAACAGGAATTCCCATATTGATCCCAGGAAATATTGATGTTATCTAAATACTGAAAGGAAGTGCTATCAATTGGGTAAACGGCACTAAAGCGAATTTTCCAAGGATGGGGGCTTTATAAAATTGGAATGGAGTTCTTTTTATGGAACTTTTTGGTTCAGTTGTCAAGAAAAAGCCTTAGAGTCTGAGAAATCCATACTCAAAAATGGTCATAGGCATGTTAAAGTACTATGAGCGTTTGTAAATCTGAATGAGTAAAGACTCTGATCAGGATTTTTTAGTGATGATAATTTTTCCTGCTCCATGTTCAGAACCGCGCGATTCAAATTCGAGAACGATGTTCGAAGGAGTTTTACTGGTCAATGTCAGTTCGAAGGTATATCCTTCCTTGTTATCTTTGATAGAGGCTAGAGTTTGTTTACCCGATTTGAATGCCAGATTACGGAAACGAGTTTTGCTGTCCAGCTGTTCAAATTTAATTTCATAAGTTCCTGCTCCCTTAATGGCACTACCAACTTTGACAAAGGTGAGAGTCCAGTCGGGACGAATGTCTATGTCGAACCAGCGCAGAGAGGGGAGATAGATAGGCTGTGTGTAGAAATTGTATAAACGGAGACAGTCTTGGCCAAATCTGGTTTTCAGATTCATATTTGCGGTTTGTTTAAGATACTGTAATGCTTTGTCACGGTTCCCTTCCGCTTGGGCGATACGCCATTTGGCAATAGAAGCATGTTGTCTCTGATCCTTGGTCAATCCAGGGGACTGGAGGAGTTTGTCGACCAAAGCGTAGGCTTCCTTATACTTCTTTTCTTTGAGCAAAGGATTGATTTCTCTACTGAGGAATCCAGAGGAATTAAAGGTAAAACGGAGATAGTATCCTTTCTTGTCTTCTGGATCTTCCTTTTTCAGACGGTCGAGGATCGCGTTGTAAGGACGGTAGGCCAAGGCGTAAGAAGGCATTAGTTCCAGTCCCTTGGCAAGCAGTTCGGCCGCTTGAGGACCTTTTATTTTAGCGGCTTGTGCCCAATACTGGTCACGTTTTTCAAGTGACTGGACGGCTTTTTGCAATGCAGCCCCTGCTTGAGCAATTTGCTGAGGGGTCAATTTTTGCATTAGAAAAACGCCTCGCCCTTCAGTATCGACAATCTGCAGTCCGGGGAAGAACCAGACTTTGAGGGGAGGAGAAGGAAGGTCCTTGGCAGCTCGTTCTTCTTCTTCCGTCATGTTCGATTTGTCGTCCTTGATAGCCCAGATGACTTTGTCGTCCAGAGAAGAACCTTCAACGAGTTTCTGGTAGGCTTTCCGGATTTCCGGGGAATTGGGCATCCAGTCGGAACCGTCCGAGAGGACGATGATGGATTTCTTTTCCGTTTTTGCTTTTTCGAAAGCTTCCAGATAGGGAAGGATATCGGTAGCACTTGCGATACAGGTCAGAAGAAAAGCGGCGATAACTTGAGTTAAGAGATTGATTTTCACAGATTGAATCCTTGGTTATAAGTCATTAAGCGTTTTTTTTGAAGACGAGGATGTTGCGCAACATCAAGTAGGTCTTGTCCGGGTTAGTAGATTCAACTTTGATCCAGCGGGTATCCGGAGCATCCGGAGTTTCGATTTTCCATTGGTAGGGCATATCGTTTGTCGCGGCGACTTCAAACCAAGTGGCACCGTCTGTGGAACGACTGACTTTAATGTTTTTCATGACCTCCTGATTATTGCGAGCTTTGACGATGAGAATGCCTGACATTTTGATGGAAGCGGGAAGTTCGATTACGATGTGTGGGTTATCTTCTTCGTTTGTACAGAAAAATCCGGCTTCTTCCGTTAAAACATTCGCGTGTTCGCAGGGCCTGTCTCTTCTCCGGTTACTGGAAGAAGGAATGGTAAATCCACCTTTAGAAGCCAAAGTGCCGGGCGGGCAATCTAATTGCTTCGAAGAGGGGCCACTTTCCTGTTTACGGAATGGAGCGGCGTATTTGTTCAGCATGAGGAAGGCTTCCTTAGAACGGGCTTTTTCTGCACCTGCGATGGCTTGTCCATAGGCATTTCCTAAGGCTTTTTCATCTGTTTTGTGAGTTTCTCCTTGGACAGTAGATTCTCCCGTGCCGGGGCCGGCGGTAACGGCTTCTTTAAAAGCATAATTGAAAATTTCACTCATACCCTGTTCAACGAGATTTTTCACCCCCCAGTTTAACATGGAACCAAAGAGGGCTCCGTCTCCCGTATAGAAATATTCTTTCAAAGCGAGAGAGAAAAGTTTTCCGTTGGCAACCGGATCGTTGAGGAAATTTGCTTCCGCATCAAAAATCCAGGTAGGATCGATAGACCAAGCCATTGGCGTGGTAGCTAGGATTTTATGAACATCCGCGAAATAGTCCAACTTAGCTTGAGTGTTTTGTTCTGCTAGGAATTGGGGTTCTACAGATTTCAGAATTTCCATGGCGGCAAAACCGTGTCCTTTGAAACTCTTGAGAAGGGACCGGGCATAGTCAAACCACTGTTGCTGGGTGAACAGGTTACGGTCCTGAACGAACTGCTGGAAATCCTGTCTGAAAAAGGCATTCAGGGGAGCTGTCTTGATTGCTTTTTCCCAGGCGATATGGGCGAATTTATCTTCACCCATGGCTGTTAATACGCGAGCCAGCGAGGCTTCGCGGTAAGACTGGACAACATTGTTGTCATCTGCGAAAACGGCTTCCATCAATTCGCGTGAGATTGGGTCATTTCCTTCGAAGAAAATGTATTCCTTCATGCCCCCCAGAGGGCCACCAAATCCTCCCTGCCACTTGCCGCGTTCCAAACGGAAACCGTAGGCACAATGCCCAGGTTGGCCAACGGCATAAGCTGGGATGCCGCGGGCGGCGCAGGCGATAACCGCCATAGTGGAAAGAGCACCGCAAACGCCACCTTGTTCAACTGTTTTTTGAGCGGCTCCGATTTCACTGCTGCAGGGAGCATAGAATAAAAGACCATTGTGAATACTATCCCCGAAGTCGGACCCACCCTTGTAATTGGCAAACCAGCAAGCACCCGTGTATTGATTCCAGGGTATATAGATGTTGTCTTGGCAATATTGGAAAGAGACATCGTCAATAGCATGAGCTACGATGAAACGGATTTCCCAAGGCTGGAGCTTCATGAAGTTGGGGTGAAGCTTGTTGTTCTTGTAGGATGTTTTGAAGAAATTATACCGCCAAACAGGATTGGTTTTTTTGCCTTTCGCAGGATGGTGTTCTGACAATTGGAGCCTTGTGTGGTTTCGGCCGGCACCCCAGGAAGAAGCAATGCCCGTTGCCAAGGGAAGGTATTGTCTGAAATCCTTTGATTGGCCGTCTGCATTCCAGATATCTCCCAGAACTCGCAGCCCTACTTCTGTATCGGTAGGCACGAGGCCTGCCCGCAGGTAGAGCTGCATCCATTCGGGATCCTGCAAGAAAGCGGACAGGAATCGTGCGTATTTCTTGTTCTTGGCGAAAAGCGCATCCATGTGTTCCGCTCCGGTGATGCGGATCAATTCAGCGGCTGTTACCAGATGCATGAGTTTTTCATCAGAAAGAATAGATTCCACGCATTTGTTTGTGACGGCTTTTCGGATAACTTCCTGGAGTGATTGTTCAAGGGCTTTGAATTGCCCCTGTTGTAGTAGAAATTTGTTTTGAGAAAAAGAGAGCAGATCTTTGGTCTGGTTTTCCGCAATTCCATTCAAAGGAAAGGAAAGAGATATTGCCAGTGTAATGATAGTTAATTCCTTCATAATTTATGTAATTCAATGATTATTTTGGAAATGTGGCCTTTCTGTTAAGGTGCAGTTTGTTGGACAAAAGCCTTCACAGAATTAATTTTGTCGAGTAAATTTTGGATTTTTGCCGAAGATAGCTTTGATTTTTCCCATATCGAACTTGGGTGTCCGGTCATACTTGTAGATGCCGTTTTGTTCTTGTTCGACGTCCGTCAACTGGGTGTAGCAATAACCCCAGACATGGTCGGACAATCCCAGAATGCCGTTTACCTGGCCTTCCAGACGGGAATAAAAATCATTCAGATCCTTGGGGGCTTGGCCATATCCCCAGGATTTCTTCTGGTCCTGGGGGGCATCGCTCCACTTGATGCCACCGAATTCGTCGACAAGGTAAGGCATGTTGCCGTCATAGTCCGGGAAAGTATATTGGTCAGCGAACTTCAGGCCGTTGAAGCCGATATTCATCGAGGGGAGGTGGATTTCATGCCTTGCGGGAGAGAAAAATTTATTTCCGTCAAAGAGGGCTTTGGCAAGTTTGGCGGGATCCTGTTCATAGTGATGGACGGTCCAGATATCCGTCTTGATATGCGAACCTCCGCTGGCGTCATGGAATGGGCGCGTCGGGTCAGCAAGTTTGGTGAATTTGTACAGATCTTCTACAAAGCGAGGGTATTGGATGCGATCCGGCCAGAATTCCTCATTCAATGCGGTCCAGACGACGATGGAAGGATGATTGCGGTCGCGTTCGACCACTTCCGTCCATTCCGGGATGAAATTGCGGGCGGTTTCGATATCATTGGCATCCATGCCCCAACTGGGGGATTCTCCCCAAGTGAGGTAACCGAGCTTGTCGGCCCAGTAGTGGAAACGTTCTTCGAAGACTTTTTGATGGAGGCGCGCGCCATTGAATCCGGCGGATTTGGAGAGCCCGATATCCTTTTTGAGGGCTTCGTCGGAAGGGGCTGTCCAGATTCCGTCCGGATAGAATCCCTGGTCAAGCACGAGACGCTGGTAATAGGGTTTATTGTTCAAATAGATCTTGTTGCCCTCGACATGTATTTTGCGCATGCCGGCGTAGCCTTTCACTTCGTCAACGATCTTGCCCGTTTTGTCGAGGACCTGGTATACGGTGTCGTACAGGAACGGGGATTCGGGACTCCATGTCTTCATGTCCGGGACGGGCAGTACAACTGTGGAGAACGGGCTTGCGGTGACGGTTTGTTCTGCGACGACACGGTCTCCTTCCTTGAGTATGGCCCGGAAAGAACCGCCGCATGTCTTATAAAAGCTGGGACGGACGATAAGTTGTTTCTGGTCGATATCCGGGATGATCTGGACGGATTGCAACCCTTCCGGCGCTACGGGTTCCATCCACACCGTCTGCCAGATTCCCGTTGTGCGCGTGTAATTGCACCCGTAGGAAGAATACTGGAGGGCTTGCTTGCCGGCGCCCTGTTTGGCGCTGCGCAAGTCGCTGGTCGCATAGACGACGAGGTCGTGGGAATCACCCGGTTTGACAAAGGGGGTAATGTCCACGGAGAACGAGGATGAACCTCCGATGTGGCGTCCGGCGAATGTTCCATCGATGAAGACCTCCGCCTTGTAGTAGACGGCGCCGAAATTCAACAGGATTTTTTTTCCGTCCCAGTCCTTCGGGATAGAGACGTGCCTATGATACCACATATTGTTGATGAAGTCCTTGAACTCCACTCCCGACAACTTGCTTTCCGGGCAGAAGGGAACAGTTATTTTCTGGTCGAATCCTTTGGTTTTGAAGAATTCCCGTTCCAGGCCGGATCCGCTGAAATCAAACGTAAACGTCCACTCGCCATTGAGATTGTTCCATGTATTGCGTTCGAACTGCGGCCTTGGATACTCGGCCCGTGGCACGGCTAAAGCAGTTGCTGCCGTGCAGCACAGGGACAGGAAGCAAAGGGAAAGAGTTTTCATCATATGCGAGTTGTACGCGGTTGTTTGTCGGAGCCTTTCACAAAAACGTTCTGTTTTCCGGCATTTACCAGGGGAATTTAATGAAATCTTAGCGGATCCCGGCTTTTCCTTGACTGGTATGACTCTCTTGCATGTGTTATCGAAAAAGCGGAGTAGTTTATGGTATGGCATCGTTTGTGCCGGAATGGGCGCAAGCCCGGCGACGGGGGGGACTTCTCCCGGCGTTTCCATACCTCAATAGGGCTGCCCGGACATTATGAAAGACGATTACAAAAGTACCCCGGACGAATTGCTTGCTTCCATTCAGGAAGCCGAGGCTCGGGACAGGCGCGGCAAGTTAAAAGTGTTTTTCGGGATGGCTCCGGGTGTCGGTAAGACTTATGCCATGCTGGAAGCCGCCTCTGCTGAAAGGGCACGTGGCGTTGATGTGGTCATCGGAATCGTGGAAACGCATGGCAGGAAAGAAACCCAGAATCTACTTGGCGATCTGCCTGTCATTCCGCGTCGTCGTATCGAGTATCGCGGAACGGAACTGGAGGAATTTGATTTGGAAGCTGCCTTGCTTCGTAACCCCTCATTGATCCTGATCGACGAGCTGGCTCATACCAATGCTCCCGGCTGCCGCCATGTCAAGCGCTTTCAGGATGTTGAGGAATTGCTCGGGCACGGTATTGACGTGTATACGACGCTGAATGTCCAGCATTTGGAAAGCAGGGCCGATACCGTCCGTGACATTACGGGAGTGACTGTCCATGAAACCGTCCCGGATTCTGTCCTGACCGGAGCGGATTGCATCCAGCTCGTGGACATCACCCCTTCCCAGCTTCTGACCCGCCTGGAGGAGGGCAAGGTGTATGTTCCCGATCGCGCCACGGCCGCCATGCAGAATTTCTTTCGTGAAAGCAACTTGACGGCTTTGCGGGAACTCGCTCTGCGCATGACCGCCGAGCGAGTGGATCATGAGTTGAAATCCGTGCGCACGGGGATGCAGCGGTCAATGGTCTGGCGTAGCGGTGAGCGCTTGATGGTTGCTGTGGGACCCAGTCCTTTTTCTACCCGGCTGGTGCGTTGGACGCGGCGGATGGCATATGCTCTGGATGCTCCGTGGATAGCAATCTATGTCGATACCGGGGAGGAACTCTCACAGGAAAACCAAGGGAGACTCGACTCCAACCTGGAATTGGCTCGTGGACTGGGAGCCGAAGTCGTCGTCATGCCGGGCAAGGATATTCCGGAGACCCTGTTGAGGATGGCTCATTTGCGTAATGTCAGCCAAATTGTCGTCGGTAAACCGCGGCAGGATCCCTTGTTCGGTTTTTGGCATCGCCCCACATTGGTAGATAAACTTGTTCGAGGAAGCGGTTTGATTGATATTTATGTCGTCCCGGCGGAGCCCAGGACGCGCAGGATGCGCTGGCGCAGCTGGTATCGCCCGGAACCGTCCGACGTCAAAGAGAGCGGTATGGCGTTGGCCGCTGTGCTGTTGATGACACTGATCGGTTGGCTGGCAGCCATACACCTCGGATATTTTGCTCCGGCTTTTTTGTATTTGTGCATGGTTGTCGTACTGGGATTTTTTATTGGTCCGATGCCTATTTTCCTGGCGGCGGCGTTAAGTGCGGTGCTCTGGGACTTATTGTTTATCCCTCCCCACATGACTTTCCGGATCGACCGGGTGGAGAACGTGATGATGTTCATTCTGTTCTTCATCGTCGCGGCAACGACAGGCAGGTTGACTTCGCGTCTTCGTTCCAAGGAACGCATGGAGAGCGAACGCGAAACGCGGACGAATGCCTTGTTTCTTTTCTCCCGTGCTGTTTCAACCGCCCGTAGCATGGATGACATCGTCCAAAGCGCTATCATACAGATCCATCAGATCTTCGGTGCCAAGATGGCTATTTTTACTATTGGTTCCGAGGGAAGACTCGCTTTGAAGTCCGGTGCGGACACCTACAAGGTGGACGGCAAGGAATTCAGCGTAGCGGATTGGTGCTACAAAAACCGCAGAAGCGCGGGGCGTTTTACGGAAACCCTGCCCAGCTCCCGCGGATTCTATATTCCAATGCTCAGCGGGGAGGTCTGCATGGGAGTTCTTGGTATCTTGGCCGACGCGGACGAACACCTCAGTGTCGCTCAGCGGGATTTGATCGAAAACATGGCCTCTCAACTGGCAATGGCGATTGAACGGGAACAATTGCAGGCTATACAGGCACGTGCCCGTCTGATGGAGGAATCGGACAAGTTGCACCGTGCCTTGTTGGACAGCGTTTCTCATGAATTCAAAACTCCATTGGCCGTCATAGAGGGAGTGAGTGAAAAATTGCAGGAGAGCCTTTCTTCCCACTCCTCCGAAGTTTCGGATGAGGCCATCCAGCTTTGTTCCGAAGCGGGAATTGCCGCCCGTCGCCTCCGGCACTTGGTTAGAAACCTTTTGGATGTTACACGTATAGAATCGGGAGCCCTCCTGCCGAAAATGGATTGGTGTGATGTGGGAGACATCCTCGAATGTGCCATGGAAGCAACGGAAGAGGTGCGTCGCGGTCATCCAACCCGTATTCTGGCCTCAGACGAATTACCACTGGTCCGAGCCGACTTTTCTTTGATGGAACAGGCTTTGGTCAATCTCCTGATCAATGCTTGCATCCATACCCCGCCCGGAACGCCAATCGACGTTTCCGCCGGGATCGACAGATCGCGCAGGGAGTTCGTACTGGAGGTCTGTGACGCAGGCCCGGGTATAGACTCACGGATGGCTGAACACATTTTTGATCGGTTTCGGAGTGGACGTCCCGGCGGTCTCGGACTGGGTCTTTCTATCGTCAAGGGTTTCATGGAAGTGCAAAAAGGTATGGTTTCCCTCCATAGTCCCCGTGAGGGAGGTGCGTGTTTCCGTCTATCTCTTCCCTGGGAGGAATTCCCTTCTGAACCTAAATAGACTCCTTTCCCGCATTTCTTTGCCATGAGCGATTACCAGCCTGAAATACTTGTTATTGATGATGAACGCCAGATCCGCCGGCTACTCTTCCTTACGCTGACCGGAGCCGGGTACCGAGTCCGTGAATGCGAGAATGGTACTCTCGGACTGAATGAAATCGCTCTAAAGCGTCCCGACGCTGTCATTCTTGATCTGGGATTGCCCGATATATCCGGGCTGGAAGTCCTTGACCGTCTCAGGGAATGGACTCAAGTACCAATTCTGATTTTGACGGCCTGGGATCAGGAAGAAGACAAAATCAAGGCCCTGGATGCCGGTGCGGATGATTACTTGACTAAACCCTTTGGGAGCGGTGAACTGTTGGCACGGTTGCGGGTAATGCTTCGCCGCGTATCACATGGCCCGGAACCGACGGCATTCAAATTAGGTTCTGTCGTCGTTGATCTTGCCGCACACCGTGTGACGATGAACGGAGAAGAAGTCCACTTGACCCAGAAGGAATACGACATTTTGCGACTTCTTCTCGTTCACCGTGGCAAAGTATTGACTCACAGGCAGATTCTTCGTGAAATCTGGGGTCCCAACCATGAGGAAGACACGCACTACCTGCGGGTCCATTTAGCTCATCTTCGTCAGAAAATCGGAGATACCGATCCTGCCCGCCGCATCATTCGGGCAGAATCCGGATTAGGATACAGAATTGCTGCAGAGTGATGTTATTCCTGTGGGAATAGGGCAGGGGAAAAACGTACGTTTTCTCGATTTGAGTTGAATTCCCGTGCTGGAAATCCTAGATCATGGATTGTTCCAGCAGTATGTGAAAGAGTAGGTGTTGCTCCCTCTTGTGGAGTTATTCTATTTCATTGCACGAAAGTTGTTAACGAGAAATCCAACATCTATTTTATCCCATGAAATCCGTCGTGTTATTGATTCTATGTCTGAGCATTTGCATCGGTGTGTCCTCCCATGCGGTAGAGTCTGTCCCATGGGTTGAAAAAAAAGCGTACACAGCCAAGGATGGGCAACTGTTTTCTGTCCGTTGCCTGACTCCTGAGTCGCCTGACTACATCGGGTATTCCGTCTATCCGGAATCGGGTTATGACGGTGAGCAGAACAAAAAGGAGTTTGCCCATGGATTTGATGGATTCCAATGGACTGATAATCCCGTCCGCCCATTTATACGCAATAGGTTGCAATCGCCATCCCGCCTGATTGAGGAAATGAAAACCTTCCCTAACCAGGACAAGGAGCCGCAGTCGAAAACAGGCCGTTATGTTGTCATGGATTCCGACAGTGCATGCTTCCATATCGCGATGAATATGGCAATGGCCAGCCGGTTTGGGCGTCCTTATTTTTTCCTGGATCGCAAGGAAGATAGACAGCCTGTCCCGTGGAAAGGACCTGAAAATGTGGTTTTTAGCATGGTAACTGCTACGGAAAACCCAGAGGGATGGATTGTGGCTTTGGGCGGCATTCCCAACAAAACGAAGGATGACGGCTACGAGGCCGGAGCATGGATGATTCGCCCGGCGACGGGAGAATGCACACAACTGGATTTGTCGGAATGGAAGATTTCATCGGATGATTTGTCGGGAGCGGAATGGATGGATAACGACAGACTTGTCAATATCGCCTGGTCGCGGTGGAGCAGTCGACTTTCCATTTTGAATCTCAGAACGGGCAAAACGGAATATGAGACCAAGCTGGGGTTGAATGGAACACGGGGAGATAAACTCATTGTCGGAGATGAAATCTGGATGCTTGGGCGAGACGGTGCGTGCAGCAAGGTTTATCCGGCGCCGCAGGAAGATCCCAACGCCGCTTTGGCAGTTTCACTGGAACCGTATGACAGCGGAGATCCATTCGGATATTCCTTCGGGTTACGAGTGACTTTGACTAATAAGAGCGGTTACGATATTGCCTTGCCTGCAACATGGGGGGAAAATGCGGTATTCCGGTATGTCTGGAAAGAGGCAGACAGCAATGAAAAGACGGAACAACTGATGGAATTGGGCTGTGGAATTCAAGGAGTAGATGGCGCACGTGTGCTGAAATCCGGGGAAAGTCTGGAGGCATCATCGATTTATGGACTCAGCGATGTTCGTATTTTTCCACCGGGCGGAGATTTGGAGTTGAGTGTAACTGTGGCTCCGGTCATTAAAAAGGGTGCCCCAGGGAATGGCTTGTGGACAAGTGCTTTGGTGAACATCGGCAACCCCAATGTTGCAACCCAAGGAAATTACGAAAAAGCACTTCAGGAAGGTGCCTCTACCATCAAGTTCCTGAAAATCCCGGATCGTGGTACGGGTTCTATGAGCATCACCACGGCGGATGAAGCCCCGATCACAGCTACCTGGACGGGTACCACAAGTGAGGGAATCAAGGAAATGGCTTTTTCCAATCAGGCCGGGGAGAAACTGTGGGTGCTCAAGTCTCCCGCTGGAGCCGATTGGCTCAATTTGGGGCATGGGTATTTTGTCTGTGTTGACGGACGGGCGGATACGAAGTCATCCGTGATGATGCTTGCTCTGCCCGGCAAGCGTGGCGGTAATACTTCCTTGTGGAATACCATGCTGGAACAAGCCTTTGATTTTTCCGAAGTGCCATCCCGCACGCTGGCGGTTTGCAATGTCGGCGGGGATACATTCTGGAAAACGCTTCGGGCTTTCCACGACTACCAGAAGAAACATGGAGACACTAGTACCTTGATGAGCATCTCGGAAGAGGGCGGGAGAATTTTCCTCAATGTTCTCGAACGCGCAAGCGGCGACAAGGTAGCGTCGGAAGACATTCTTGAGTCTGCCTATCACGGTTTCAGAAAGGCCGATCCCATTTGGATCATCTCCGGCACGACAAAGAAGACACAAAATATCCTGCCACAGCCGCAGTTATAACCATTCCGGCGAGAGTTATGCCAAACAGGGGAACCAGACCTTCCCTCGGGCGGATTGCGGCGATTCTGCGAGGAAATTAATTTTTTCTTAATGGTAAAAAGGAAGCAGTTAACTATCTGAAATATTTTTTATGGGTATGGTGAAGGCATGTCTTCACATGACTTGTTTATTATCATCCTGTTTTTCGGGATACTGGTCGCTGCCGCCCCCGTTCTGGGGAGCTGGATAGCGAAGGTTCTGACAGGGGAACAAACGATACTTTCCCGTTTGTTAGGTCCGTTGGAACGCGGCATTTATAAAGTGGCGGGTGTTGATCCCGGACAACGGATGGGCTGGAAGGAATATGCCTGGTCCGTGTTCTTGTTCAATATGGCGGGTTTCGGCGTGTTACTCGCCACGCTGCTCGTGCAGGGATGGCTTCCCTTGAATCCGGGGGGGGCTGCCAACATGCGCTGGGATATTGCCGTGAATACGGCCGTCAGCTTCATGACGAATACAAACTGGCAGTTTTATTCCGGAGAAGGCCCAGAGGGAGTCAGCTACCTGTCGCAGATGACGGGGATGTGTGTCCAGAATTTCTTGAGCGCGGCAACCGGTATTGCCGTCATGGCGGCAATGATCCGCGGATTGAAGAGCAGGGAAAGCTCTTCTATCGGTAATTTCTGGTCGGATGTAACCCGTACGACTCTTTATATCCTGTTACCGTTAGCGCTGGTATTGGCTCTTGCCCTGATCTCTCAAGGTGTTCCCCAGTGCCTGGATGGTCCGACTCAGGTTGTAGGATTGAACGGTATTGAACAAAGTATTCCTCATGGTCCTGCTGCCTCGCAGATTGCCATCAAGCATCTCGGGACGAACGGAGGCGGTTTTTTCGGTAATAACAGCTGTCATCCTTTTGAAAACCCGACTCCTCTGTCCAATTTACTCGAAGTAGCCGGTCTCCTTCTCATTTCCTGTGCATGTCCCTATGCGTTTGGCGTTATGATCGGCAATAAAAAACAGGGATGGATCATTTTTGCTGCTATGATGGTGATGTTTATCGGCATGTCTGCGTTATCGTTGTGGGCGGAACATTCTGTCAATCCCATTTATGGACAGGGAGTTTCCATGATGGAAGGCAAAGAGGTTCGATTCGGTATTACCAATAGTTCGCTTTTTTCCGTAGCAACAACGGTAACTTCCACAGGTGCCGTCAACTGCATGCACGACAGCATGTCCCCGATTGCAGGAGGTGTGGCTTTGTTCAATATGTTACTGGGCGAGATTATCTTCGGCGGTGTTGGGTGTGGTTTATACGGCATGCTTCTTTTTGCCATTGTTACCGTATTCCTCTGCGGGTTAATGGTAGGAAGAACGCCTGAGTTCCTTGGCAAAAAGATTGAAGCTCGCGAAGTCCGCTGGGCGATGGTGGGGATTTTGGTGACGGGCGTGACCGTTTTGCTGATGTCCGGGATTGCCGCCGGCGCGGATGTCGGCCGGGCCGGGATCCTGAACCATGGTCCTCACGGCTTGAGCGAAATCCTCTATTGCTTCGGTTCCCAGGCCAATAACAACGGCAGCGCCTTTGCCGGCCTCGGAGTGGGGAGTACTCCGTTTTATAGTCTGTTAGGCGGACTGGCCATGTTCTTGGGGCGCTTCGGAGCGATCATCCCTGTGTTGATTGTTGCAGGAAGCATGGCTGCCAAGAAAGTTGTTCCCCAAGCTATGGGGACGATGCGAACCGACAACGGCCTGTTTCTCGTCCTGTTGATTGCCGTGGTGTTTATTGTTGGGGCTCTGACATTCTTTCCGGCGCTGGCGTTGGGACCGATTCTGGAACACTTGCTTCTCTCAAGCGGAATATCTTTATAATAATCTATCTATCAAAATTTTATTTATATGTCTGACAAACCAAAAAACAGTTCTTGGATGAGTGGGACCATGATGCGTCGCGCTTTGTTTGATGCCCTGTGTAAATTCAACCCAGGTATTTTGATCAGGAACCCTGTCATTTTTATAACGGCTCTTGGTGCACTGGCAACGACGGTAGTTCTGATTCGCGAGGCGGTTTCCGGAGAATCCTTCGGATTCACATTGCAAATTACGTTATGGTTGTGGTTTACCGTCCTATTTGCCAATTTTGCCGAAGCTCTGGCAGAGGGGCGCGGACGAGCCCAGGCCGATGCACTGAAAAAGATGCGAACGTACGTTAATGCAAGGCTGCTCAACGGTGTAACGGAGGAGATTGTTCCAGCCGATACATTGAAAAAAGATCAACGGGTCATTTGTGAAGCCGGAGATACCATTCCGGCGGACGGTGAAGTGATTGAGGGGATTGCCAGTGTGGACGAATCTGCCATTACGGGAGAATCTGCTCCGGTCATCCGTGAAAGCGGAGGTGATCGTAGTGCCGTCACGGGAGGTACTAAAGTCATCAGTGACTCCATTATCATCCGGGTAACGGCGGAGCCTGGTCATTCCTTTCTTGATCGCATGATCTCCATGGTCGAAGGAGCCAATCGTCAGAAAACGCCGAATGAAATTGCCTTGGGCATTTTGCTTGTCGCTTTGAGCTGCGTTTTTATTGTGGTTATTTGTACCTTGCCGGCTATGGCCGGATTAATCGAAAATGAAGCGAAAGCTGCCGGATTCGGAGCATCCGGCAATTTGAGTATTCCCGTACTCGTTTCCCTGTTGATTTGCCTGATTCCGACGACGATAGGCGGGTTGTTGAGTGCCATCGGAATTAGTGGTATTGACCGTCTTGTCCGCCGGAACGTACTGGCAACATCGGGTCGTGCCGTAGAGGCAGCCGGGGACATTGATGTCTTGTTGCTGGACAAAACGGGCACTATTACGCTGGGTAATCGCATGGCGGAGGATTTTATCCCCGCTCCCGGGATTGAACCCGATCGTTTGGCCCGGGCTGCTCAATTGGCTTCTCTGGCGGATGAAACGCCTGAAGGCCGCAGCATCGTTGTTCTTGCCAAAAAGAAATTCGGTATTCGGGGACGTGAAGTTGCTTCCCGCCAGACGGAATTCGTTCCATTCACAGCTTTGACCCGCATGAGCGGAGTCAATGTTGCTGCCGGAGAAGGGCAACCAACAATTGCTATCCGAAAGGGAGCGGCGGACAGTATTGATACCTGGGTACGGGAACAAGGCGGGCATTTCCCGGAAGCAGTCAGGTTCCATGTGGAACAAATAGCTGGCTTTGGAGGCACTCCGCTCGTAGTTGCCGAGAATGCAGATGTGCTTGGAGTTGTTTATCTGAAAGATGTGGTCAAGGGCGGAATCAAGGAACGTTTCGCCCACCTCCGCGAAATGGGTATTCGTACGGTCATGGTGACAGGCGATAATCCCCTGACGGCTGCATCGATCGCTGCCGAAGCTGGTGTTGACGATTTTATGGCTGAAGCTACGCCGGAAATGAAACTCCAGCGCATTCGTGACGAACAGGCAGCCGGACATCTTGTTGCCATGACGGGAGATGGTACCAACGATGCTCCCGCTCTGGCCCAGGCTGATGTCGGGGTCGCCATGAACACCGGCACACAAGCCGCCCGGGAAGCCGGCAATATGGTGGATTTGGATAGCAATCCGACAAAACTTATTGAAATTGTGGAAATTGGCAAACAGATGCTGATTACACGCGGAGCTTTGACGACGTTTTCATTTGCCAATGACGTGGCCAAATATTTTGCGATTATTCCCGCTATTTTTGCTGGCCTTTACATCACGGTAGGGGGGAAGGAAGGGCCTCTTGCCGGGCTGAATTTGATGGGTCTTGCCTCTCCGGAAAGCGCCATCCTGAGCGCGGTAATTTTTAATGCTTTGATTATTGTGGCTCTGATTCCCCTAGCGTTACGTGGCGTTGGTTACAAACCGGCAACGGCGGACTCCCTGCTTCGTCGTAATATTCTGGTATACGGTGTAGGCGGACTGATCGTTCCATTCATCGGCATTAAAGCGATAGATGTCCTGATCAACGCCATCCACTTGGTCTGATCTTTTCCCTGAAAAACTCGAACTATTTGAATATTATGAAATTGAAATGCAATAATCTGAGACTGTTTCTCGCCCTGGCTATCGTAACCGGCCTGGTCTACCCTCTGCTTGTTACAGGGTTGGGATTAGCTTTGTTTCCTCGTGAAGCGCGTGGAAGCATGCTGCAGGCAAAAGACGGTCGTTTGGTCGGTTCCGAATTGGTAGCCCAACCTGTCACCGGAGAGAATTATTTCTGGCCGCGTCCATCGGCAGCGGATTATGCGACGCTTCCGTCGGGGGCGAGTAATCTGTCCTGGAGTTCTGCCGAATTGAAAAAGATCGTTGAGGAACGGAGGGAATTTTTGTGGAAATCCCATGGATTTCCGTCGGGGACTCCTGTTCCTTCCGATCTCCTGTTTGCCTCCGGTAGCGGATTGGATCCGCATATTTCCCCGGCGGCAGCCGAATTTCAGGTCGAACGCGTGGCGAAGGCTCGCCGTCTTTCCTCCTGTAAAGTCCGAGAGCTGATACGGCAAAACACGGTTTCCGGCGGTTTTCTGGGAGAGGACGGAGTCAATGTCCTCATGTTGAACCTGGCCTTGGATGCGCTTAACTAACTTTTTTGTATCAATGAGAAAGGCGGCTCTCTTCCAATAGCATGGAAGAACCGCCTTTCCTATGGATTCGGAGAAGGATATTTTAAGTCAAAGCCTGCTGGTACTTGCCCTTGTTACTTCCCTTGATTTCGCCTTCGAGAACGATGACGAAAGGCTTGTCAGTCTTGTAATCCTGTGGAATGGCGATGTAGTAGATGTTTTCATTCCTTTTGTTCTTGCCGCCGGGCAGGATTTCAAGAGGAGTCTTACCATCCAGAAGGTAGGCTTTTTCGGGAGCTCCCTTGCTGCCGGGCAGGACGACCTTCACCCGGTTGTCTATTGGACGGTTGAAGACGGAAAGGTAGGTTTTACCTTCCTTCTGAGTGTAGTAACCCCAGCCTTGGGGCTTTAGGTTAGCATGATGCGCACCGTAAACGGCTTCTCCGTTGACCTTCATCCATGCGCCTATTTCTTTGGCGAGTTTCGTTTCTTCTGGGCGGATATTGCCCTTGGCATCGGGTCCGAAGTTAAGGACGAAGTTGCCGTCCATGGAATTGGCATGCATGATCATGTCGATCAGATCGTAACTGTTTTTGGCGTAGGTGAGCCAAGTGGCATGATAACCCCAGCCGTTTTCGGGAACCGTCATGCAGCAATCCCAGTCCACACCCTTCACTTGGTCGTAAGTTTCCGGGAGGTCGCGTTCCCAGGTTTGGTCATAGTCGTCGATGAGGTCGCCATTAGTGTCGTAGTGGCGTTTGCCGTTTTCGTCGGCGCGGAAACGGCTGCCGATAATCAGTCCCGGTTTGGCCTTGCGCAGGTCTTGGCCGAGTTGGTCGACCCAGGCATATTCACTCTTCCAGGAAGCATCCCAGGAACCATCGAACCACAATCCTTTCGTTTCGGGATATTTTTCCAGCAATTCGAAAAGTTGATTGCGGGTAAACTTCTTGAATTCCTCGTAGGCGGCCTTTTGTTCCGGCGTTTTCGGGGTGCCGGACATGTAACCCTTGTGGTTCCAGTCAATAATGGAGAAGTAGAGATGAACGTCGATACCTTCCTTCGTGTAGGCATCGACCAATTCCTTGACGATATCCTTTTTGTACGGAGAATTGGCAATGGTATAGTCCGTGTATTTACTAGGCCACATGCAGAAACCATCGTGGTGTTTGGTGGTGAAGATCATGTACTTCACTCCCATTTCCTTGGCGAGCTTCGCCCACTTGGCTGCATCGAATTCGGTGGGATTGAATTGTTTGTAAAAATTGTCGTACACGTCGTGGGGAATTTCATTCCAGACGCGGATCCATTCTCCGGCGCCGCCGAAGACTTTCCCGTTCCAGTGACCGCCCGGTACAGCGTAAACCCCCCAGTGGATGAACTGTCCCAAGCCGGAATCGCGCCACTGTTGCATGTCGGCATCGGTGCGCATGCCAGTGCGGTGGGAACCATGCTTGAGTTCCACTCTCTGTTTGGGAGGCGCTGGCTTGGCATAGCCGTCGAAAGGCATCAGAGCCAGTGTAAGAGCAAGAGATAAGAGAATATTTTTCATGTTGATACTGTGTATTTTGGATCATTCGATACATAGTGTTATCAAGACGTGATGTATGGCTTGTACATTATGCTATCGAATTTTCTGTCGTGGGAATAATTGCCGGAAGAATTCCATTTGACAATGAATTTTTACCGGAAAGATTCATTTCGTTTCAAATTGTACGATGGACATCATTTGTAATGATATGACATTGAAAGAAATAACGTGATTCGTGGTCGTTTGTTCCTGTTATTTTCTTTTGAGCTAAGACTGAGATGGTCGTTGACTCTCCTGCGAGGTGTCCGCATGCTTCTGTCTATGATCCGGGCGGTTCTTTTTGATATGGATGGTACGTTGGGCGATACGCTTCCGTTGTGCCTTGAAGCTTTCCGCCGTACGATTCGCGACATAGACGGCAGGGAACTGGGAGATGAAGAAATCTCTTGTTACTTCGGACCGTCCGACCGCGGAGTGATCAATCGTCTTTTGCCGGATAGTGAGGAAAAGAGGGAAAGAGCCTACGAGTTGTTTTTACGCTATTATAAGGAATTGCATCCTGAAATGGCTCCTGCTCCTTTTCCCGGAGTTATAGAGGTGCTCGAAATGCTGGAAGAAAGAGGAATTTGCCTGGGAGTTGTCACTGGCAAAGAACCGGAGACGGCAAAAATCACATTGGAACAATTCGGCCTCACAAGATTCTTTGGCAGCTTTATCGGAACAGGCTCTCCGGAGAAGGTAGTCAAGGCAAATAGAATTAATCATTTGTGTGAAATTTTTAATATTCGCGCCTCGGAAGATGTCGTGTATGTCGGCGATGTTCCTGCCGATGTGAAATCGTCCCGGATTGCCGGAGTTGTTCCAGTTTCTGCGGCTTGGGCTTCGACGGCTGACGTTCCTGCCCTTCGTGCGGCCGTTCCCGCATACCTGTTTGTTTCTATAAGTCAGCTTAGGCTATATTTGGACAGGAAGACGCGTCCCTGCATATGGAATCCCAAACCTTGGAAGTCTTTTTGGGGATACACCCTGATTTTGCTGGTTATGTTTTTCCTGGCCTTGGGATTCATGTCGGAGATACTTTATCCGTTTTCCAGCAAGGAAATTTTGCTGATCCTCATGCTTGTGACCTATTTTTTGATTGGCTTGGGACTGTTCAAAACGATGCTGGGTCACCGTTGAACGAATTGACAGGGAAACGTAAAGCGGAAACCTTATAGAAGGTGGAACTTCTATAACTTAAATCCCCTGCGGAAGCGAATTCCGCAGGGGATAGTATCGAAAGAGTTACTTAAAATAGATTAGGCATTCCGATCGCAATCTTCCTGTTCCGGTTTGGGAAGAGCGATTTTGCCGCTGCGGGTCAGCAACTGGATGTCGTAGTCCTTCATCAACGTCAGGAACCGGTCGATTTTGAATTCGTCGCCTGTGACTTCAATAGTGAGCGTATCTTTGGTGACGTCCACGATCTGGGCGTGGAACAGACGGCTGAGTTCGACAACTTCATGCCTCGTCTGCGCCGTAACACCGACGCGAAGAAGAACGATTTCGCGATACACGTTGTCGGTATTTCTGAAGTCGATGACTTCGACCGTGTTGACTAGCTTTTCCAGGTGCTTGATGATTTGATTCAGGACATCTTCCCGTTCGCGGACGACAATTGTCATGCGCGAGAATCGGGGATCCTGACTCGGGGCCACGTTCAATGAATGAATATTGTAGCCTCGTCCACTGAAAAGTCCGGCAATGCGGGCAAGCACGCCGAATTTATTTTCAACAAGTACTGATATGGTGTGACGGGTCATAATGTATCGCTTTGTTAAGCGGCACATACTGTGCATGAATCGGGGGTAAGCGTCAAGCCCGTTGAAATCCGGCAAAACCGGAAGATGCGTTAGTAAGAGGTCCCGTAACATTTTGACGAATTTGTTTTTTGTTTACTCTTGGCTTTTATTCAGGAAGATTTATAGTGCGACAACGATGAAAAAGACGCTTCTTTCTTTAGGTTTGTGTGCGGCAATGGCGTATGCCTCCGCATGGGCCGCCAAGGTGGATGTCGAACAGGTTTATACCTTTGAAAAGGATTATCCCGTGAAAGCCGTTGCTGCCGTACCCTCCGATGTCCCCGTTAAAAATGTTATCTTCATGATCGGCGACGGCATGGGGATGCACCATGTGTTTACGGCGTGGGCTGCTAACAAGGGAAAGTTGAATCTGGAGCATTGCACGGTAACCGGTCTTGCGAAAACCTGGTGTACGGACAAACTGATAACGGATTCCGCAGCTTCCGGTACGGCTCTGGCTTCCGGCTGCAAGACAACGTATGGTACTATTAGCATGACCCCCGATGGCAAGAAACTTGATTCCCTTGTTGACGATGCCGCCGGTATGGGTAAATCGACCGGCGTAGTCGTGACATGCGATTTAACGGATGCAACTCCGGCTGCTTTTTGTGCGAATGCTCCGAATCGTTCCCAAGCTTGGGATATTGCCGCCTGTTTTCCGACCAGTAAGGCAGATTTTATTTTCGGTGGTGGCTCGGCCAAGTTCGAAGGGCGTCCCGACGGACGTGATTTGTTCGCCGAAATGAAGAAAGCCGGCTATACTATAGCCAGGAATTGGGAAGAGACGGATGCTGTTAAAGAAGGCCGGGTATTTGCAGTAGTGGATAAGGGTAATTTGGCCAAGCCGTCCGAGCGTGGCGACGTGTTGGAAAAGGCGGTGATGAAGGCTATTGACATATTGGCAGGCAATAAAAAGGGATTTTTCCTAATGGTCGAAGGTTCCAAGATCGATAAAGAAGCCCATGCCAACAATCTTCCTGTTATGCTGGATGAATTGTACGATTTTGATCGTACCGTCGGCAAGGTGCTTTCCTGGGCATCGCAACACCCCGGTACGCTCGTCGTCATTACTGCGGATCACAATACGGGCGGCCTGACACTGATTGGCGGCGATAAGGAAAAGGGTGAAGTGAAATGCAAATTCTCGACCGGCAATCACAATGAAGTAGCTGTTCCCGTTTATGCCTATGGAGCTGGTAGCGGTGTTTTCACAGGAGTGTATGAAAATACCGAAATCTGCAACAGAATTCGCGAAGCGCTCAAGGATGGCAGTAAGTGAGAAAGTGAATTGCTTCGATCGCTCGAAGTTCCTCTAATGAGGCTTCGGGAGATTGATTTAATGATTAATTCAGGGCCGGATGATGAAGAAGCGCTTGTCTATCGGCGGAGTGGCTTCGGCGTTACTTGTCGGTTCTTTGTGTTTTTGGCTGGGGCTTGGCGAATATGGAGAAGGCAATGCCGAGCGCGTGAGGAAGTATTGGAATGATTCCCTCCAGCCCTATCCGGAATGGTGTCTACTCAGTGGGGTTACAGATTCAGCGAATACATACAATACGCATGCCGGGTTGTCGGAAGATGAATTTAATCAACTGATAGAACGGCAGCGATGTTTGGATTCCGAGCTGGAGCGATTGGTTCGGAAGGATGAGCTCATTCCTTGGAAAGTGGGAGAAACACCGGATTTAAATCGGTTGCCTCTGGAAGGAATGTCCCGTGCGGAAATCCGGCAACTGGCTGCACAGAATAATGCCGATGCTTGCCTAATGATGGCCAAATCCTTTTTGGAATACAAAAAAGATGGAGCCGTCGAGCTGACGTGGGGGGAGTATCATGAGGTGGAATACTGGCTAAAGCGGGCGATTGATTTGAAACGCCGGGGTGCCTTGTTCTTGCTTCATTATCTCCGGGAAGTGAGACAGTCCGCGGTGGATGATGTGATATGGGACAGATTGTGGCCTGGTTATCATCCTCTTCCCAGTTTAATAAACGGTTATGGAGATTTTGACGAAGCGATCCAGTCCGGGGATGCTATGGCGTATATGGTCTTGCAGGATATGTGCGTGAAGACAGATCCTCCTGCGCTGGGAGAATATGTGATTGAAGAATTGAAAAAGAAAGCCGATGCGGGTAATACCCATGCAGCAGGGCAATTGGTGAAATTGCTTTTTGACACATGGATCAGATTTGAGCCTCGGTTTGGCTATATCTCTTCATTGAGCCTTGATTCCGGATTATTCAGGAGATGAAGGAGAGTCTGTCTTAGCTCAAGGTTTTGCCTGAATTGGACTTTATGCCGATCAGAACCAATCAGAAGATTTACGAGCAATTTTGCTTCTCCTCCTGTCAGAGATGCCATGGCGGCTTGGGGAGAAAAATGTTATCGGCAGGGCAATTTGACGATGACTTATGCGTTTGCCGGAATTTATGAACAAGGAATCGGCGTCCCCGTCGACTTGGGGAAGGCGTGGCGCAACCTGATGAGCCTGGTAGCTCCTTCGGTTCCATATTGCCTGTGGATGATGAAATATGATGATGGATGGCCCTGGAATGATCACATCAAGAGGAAATTGTCTTTTCCCAACTGTGTCAAATTAGATGCCATTTCCATGGTGTTGCGGCATCCGGAGTTTCCGGGACGGGACGAAAGTGAGGCCTATCGGCTTGCTATGTCTATGGACAATCCCGATTTTCACGGAGTTCCCATGGAAGGTCCCGTCTGTTATGTTTTGGGCATAGTCCATGAACGAGGGATTGGAACGCAGGTGGACAAGGAAAAAGCGCTTCGTTATTATAAGGCCTGTTCCAATGGCTCGTGGCCGCACCAGGGGTGCCGGGAACGTTTTGATGCGTTGACGGAACAAATATAACACCTGTCCCGGCGGATTATTCCGGGACAGGTGTTTTGATGTGACATGTTCACCGAAGCATGGCTTAGACGATGTTGTAGTACTGTTCCCAGCCCTTGCGGGGAGGGGCTCCGGCGAGAAGCTTATTGGCTTCTTCATCGTTTGTGATCTGCTTGGTGGCGCGGTCCAGAATGATCTTTCGGTTCAGGCGCTGGGCAAGGACGCCCAGGCAGAATACCTGGCTGAGCGGCCCGGCAACAGAGAACGGGGAACGCGTCTTTTCCTTGCCCATGCAGGCCAGGAGGAAGTTGGCGAAGTGGTTGGATGTGCTCTTCGGTACTTCGGGCAGGCGGGACTGCATTTCCCTGGCCTTGTCGGGCGGGATGATGGAGAGTGTGCTACCGTGGGAACCTCCCTTGAAGGTGAGCTCCTTCGAATAAATTTCCTTGCCGGGATTCAGCTTGGCTGGTTGGAGTTTGCCGCCGGCGACGGTGGGTATGTTGGGATCGACTTCGGAGACCCCATAGCCTTCCGGCACAGCGGGGATGTTATCGACACCATCGTACCAGGTAATATCCACGGGAGGCATGCCGCTGCGTTCCGGAAAGCGGAACAGGATGGTGGAGGACATTGGGAAGAAGAAAGGATTATGATCCTTTAACATCAACGGGTTGACTTCATAGGGAAGCCCCAGTTCAAGGAATTCGTGGGCGGTGTCGAGAATGTGAGCGCCCCAGTCGCCGAGGGCTCCCATGCCGAAGTCGTACCAGCAACGCCATTGGCCGAGGTGGTAATCGTGGTTGTAGTCATGGTGGGCGACGGCACTCAGCCATGTGTCCCAGTCAAGCGTCTTGGGGACAGGTTCGCCCAGGGGCATGTGCGTGATTTTTGGATCCCAGCCGTGCCAGCGGCGGGCGGAGTTCATGTGGGCCGTGATAGCGGTAACGTCCTTGATGATGCCAGCTTCCTTCCAGGCTTTGAACTGGAAGTAGTTGCCTTCCGAATGGCCCTGGTTGCCCATTTGGGTGACGACGCCGAATTTATCGGCTCCCTTCATCATGAGTTCGATTTCCTGGAATGTACGGGCCATGGGCTTTTCCACATAGACATGTTTGCCGCGGGCCATGGCTTCCATGGTAATGGGGAAGTGGCTATGATCCGGAACACCGATGCAGACGGCATCGATCTTGTCCGACATTTTGTCGAACATTTTGCGGAAATCCTGAAAACGAGGTGCGTCAGGGAACTTGGACATCAGCTTGCGCGTATGGGGCGCGCCCATGTCGACATCGCACAGGGCGACGATGTTGCAGAGGCCGGTGGAGTTCATGGCAAGGCCTATTTCTCCACCCCGGTTGCCAATGCCGATGAGGGCAAGGTTGACTTTATCGTTCGGGCTGATGATACGTCCACCCGGTGTGGCGGCGTAGGACTTCGGAATCCAGAAGGCTGGTACGGAGGCTGCTGCCGAGATGGCGAGAGCCTGTTTCAGAAACAAACGTCGAGAAGAGTTATTAGAGATCATGGTAAAGAACCATATAGGATGATTTGCCCTCCTTCTGCAAATAGAAAAATGCCGTTAATACACACAAAATGTGTTTTTTGAGATCAAAGCATTTTTTTTGAAAGAAATCGGGATTTAGTGCGTATATACTTAATTGATGGTCTGATGTTTTTGCACTCCTGAACCGACAGATCAGATTTTGATGAATGTCTTTTTCGCATAGAGAAAGTACAGGATCCCCCAAATGAGCGCATAGTTGCAGAGCTGGAAAACAAAGTTGGAGGCATTGCCGAAGCAGGAGCTGAACCCCGCAAATAGAGCCCGGGACAAATTACCCTCCGGGGGGCAAACACATGTCCACATGTAGACAAAAATGGCGTTGCACCCGATAACCTTCAAGGGAAAGAAGAGCCAGTTTTGTTTCAGAATATCGGCAATGATGTAGAAAACTGCCAGAAGAAGGAAACACCATCCTGCCGCCCATAGAACCATGGAGCTGGTGAACAGATGCTTAATGATAGGAAGCTGCAGACTCCAGGCATAGCCGAGTCCCAGGGATAATGCTCCTGCCGTCGCAAGCATTGCCACCTTTTGGGCATGCCCCGTTCCATGTTTGAGAATGTCTCCCGCCCATACTCCCAAAAGAGTCAATGCGCCAAAAGAAAGCTGAGGCAGGATCCAGGCATAGTTGGTGCCGTCCTGGAAGCGTCCCTCCAGAGTCTTGTCGATATAGAGGGCAAGGTTGTTGTCGGGCTCCAGAGTTCCGGCAGGGTTTCCGCCATATGGAATGAATTGCAGAACCAAGGCATAGACGGCAAGCAGAACCAAGGCGATCCAGGGACGCCAGGAACGGGGCAGGTGAAGCATGCAGATGGCAGCAATCAGATATCCGCCGGCAATGGCTTGAAGGGTGTTGCAGAACAGGTGGATACGATCCGGTTGAAAGGAGAGCAGGTTGCCCTGCGCTACCATGCCGAGGAGGAAAAGGAGTACGACTCTTTTCAGAATCTTCAGATAGATTTTCCACTTCGGAGATTGTCCCATAGCCTTGCCGATGGAAAACGGCATGGCCGATCCGACGATGAAAATGAACAGAGGCATGACGAGATCCCACGCGGAAAATCCGATCCACGGAACATGGCGTGTATGATAGGCAAGCCATTCCGGTACGGGATTCCAGGCAAGGCGGGAAACTGCCAGAAAGATGGAAAGGCCTCCGGTGAGGAAGAACATGTCGAATCCGCGCAAGGCATCTATGGCTGCGATACGCTGGGAAGGAGAGGCTGGGGGAGGTGCGTTCATGGGAGTTGGAGGGAAAGGTGGAAAGCCGCCATGTCATGAATTCGACATGGTAGCCGGAATGGATCGGAGTAGCATACACCGGCATGGCAGCAGAAAGAGACACGCATCCCTCGTTCTCCGGCGAAGGAGAGATTGAGCGGTTTGTTCGCGATGAATTGAACCGTTGGGGGCTGGTGAACTGGTCGTTCCGCTGGGATCGTGCCCGGAGAAGACTGGGATCCTGCCGATACAAGGACCAGCTTATTACTCTTTCCAGGTACTTCGTCAAACTCAATTCCGATAATTCCGGACAAATTATCGACACGGTTTTCCATGAAATCGCTCATGCCCTGGCGTGGGTTCATTCCCGTGAACAGGGGCATGGCAGGCAGTGGAGGGAATGGTGCTTGCGTGTTGGAGCCGTTCCTCGAGCCAAAGCCATGCCAGGAGAAATCCAGGAGGGATCGTACCGGTATATTCTCCGGATCAAGACAACGGGAGAATTCGTTGCCGGATACTATAGGAAGCCTGCCTGTCACCGGTATCTGAGTCGTGTTATGATTCGCAACAGGCCTGAAACCAAAGGATTGCTGGAACTGGTGGAAGTCGACAGGGGGGAGTGAGCTTTTTCAAAAACAAATGGTGTCGAAATTTGCATTTTAAGCTTGCAAAAACTTGACTGCCTGATTCCGTGCGTTTATCCTCCCCGCGCAATGGCAAAAGTACCCGTAATCAACCTTCGCAAGGGCCACGCCGTCAATTATAACAATGACGTTTGTGTTGTCACCAACATGGAGCACAAGTGCCCGCCTCGCATGGCATCCTATGTGCAGATGACCATCCGCAGTATTTCTTCCAAGAAAGTGTACAATCTCCGCATGACTTCCAACGAATCTCTGGAAGGCGTGAATTTGGCTCGTGAAGAATACGAATTCAGCTACGTAGACGGTATGGGCTACCATTTCATGGAACCCGAAACCTTCGAAGATGTAACCGTTACGGAAGACATTGTCGAGCCCGTCAAGGACTATCTGATGGAAGGCCAGATCTACATTCTCCTGTTTACGGACGGTACGGCTTGCTCAATTGAGCTGCCGGCTGCGATCACCATGACGGTGGAAGAAGCTCCCGAAGGTGTCAAAGGCGATTCTGCAAACAACGTGTACAAGTCGGCTAAAATGACTACGGGACTCGTTGTCCAGGTTCCTCTGTTCATTAAGCCCGGCGAACGTATTTCCGTTAAAACGGAAGACGGCACCTATCTTGGTCGTGTTAACGGATAATTCCGGGCGCGTCTTCTCTGAAATTATTTTGAACAACTGCGGCGTACCTGTTTCTTGAAGCAGGGCGTCGCAGTTTTTTGTGGCGGGACTTGCCGGATACTCCAAGCTTCTCCGTTTCCCGTGGATAAAAAAAGCGGGTCTCCGACATGAAAGTCGGAAACCCGCCATGGGAAAAAGCCGGAATGCTTAGGCCTGGGGGGCGTCGACTTTGACGACGCGCAGGGGAACGCGGCAGATGATGTCGCCATCAAGAGCGATGTCGACGGAATAATCGCCGGGTTTTTCAAAGCGCAATCCTTGGAAGTTCATGATCAGGTTGCGGGTGAAGAAGGAAGCTCCTTCGGGAAGGGCCACCGTCAAATCGCCTGTGATAGGCATGCGTTCCGGATCAAGAGCTTTGCCGTCTTCATCTACGACAGAAATACCGAGCTTGTGGTCGCCGGCATCTTCGGGCGTCATGCAGATGCGGAGAGCCAGGGAGCACATCGGATGGATCACGGGAGTGTTCTGGGCAAAAAGCGTATCGAATGCACCTTGGAAGCAAAGTTTGCCTTGGTAGTCGGCGGCATAGTCACAAAGGACGGCAGTTTGGATATTCATGATAGATTGGGATAATTAGAGTCAATAGGAATGCAGGCTTCTTTTCTTGGAAACCGGCAAACGAACGGTTTTATCTATTAGGATTTTCCCTTCAAAATTGCAAGACTGAATTTGTAGGGAAGTCTCAAGATTCGGCCTCTCTCATGGCAGCTTTGACGTAGGCGGCCATTTTGGATTCATCTTTGTCGGCTGCCCAGACGACTCTCAGAAAATCCGCCGGGTGGATATTGCCGTGTTCACGCAGGAAATTACGGTCTCCTCCGCAACAGAACATGACGTCCGGATCCAGAGTGCCGCGCAGCTTGGCTTCTGCCTTCTTGATAATGCGTGGAAGGTAGGCAATGTCCTGGAGCTGATCTCCGAAGGTGGGGAGCTGATTGACCGTAACCGGTTCTGATAGATCCGGCTGCCCCTTCTGGATCGTCAGGAAGTAATCGCGCCGGACTGCGGCAACAAGAAGGGCCGTGGATGGAGTGGGCACTCCTTCCTGGGCGTAGTCCTCAACAAAGTCGAACATTTCCCTCGGCTTGTAGCCGATGGTGGCTAGAAAAGCTTTTTCGCGTTCCGTAAAAAAGGTTTCGATGTTGTGTTGCCCCTCTTGGAAGCGGGCGACGGATTCACGAAACAGGGCTTCAAATCGATCATTCCATAACATAGTGGTAACGGGGAATATTAGATTTCCAGGCAACTGTCCATTTCGGTTGCTTTACCTGATTGGACACGAAGTCTTCCGGTTTCGTTCAACAGAACAGCCTTTACCTGTTCTTTCTCTTTTTGAAGCTTAGAACGGCCAGCTGCTTGGCGAGATTTGCTTCGTAGCGGGCTTGTTCTTCACGGGACATGGTTTCACGTTCTTTCAAGGCTTCCTTGGCGGCGGCGATGGCTTTTTCTACGCTATGCTCGTCGATTTGGGCATCCTCCAAGGCCAAGTCGGTGACGACGGTAATACGGTCGTTGACGACTTGGAGAAAGCCGTTGCCGACTACGAGGAATTCCTCTTGTTCCGTTCCGGCGGGCTTGCAGCGCAGTTCTCCGGGGGAAATGATCGTGATCAGGGGCTCGTGTCCCGGAAGAATGCCCAGTTCTCCTTGTGCGCCCGGGACGTAAACGTATTCGGTGTCCAGGGAACGGGCAACGCCTAGCGGCGTAACAATTTCAAGGCTGATTGGCATGAGGATGGCAGGTGGATGTCGTTAGGACTGTTCCTTTTTGGCGATAACGGAGTCGATATTACCCTTCATGAAAAAGTCTCCTTCGGGAATATTGTCCCATTTGCCGGCAAGAATTTCACTGAATCCCCGGATGGTTTCGGACAAGGGGACGTATTCGCCCGGAATGCCGGAAAAGACTTCTGCGACATGGACGGGCTGGGAGAGGAATTTCTGGATTTTACGGGCGCGGCCAACAACCAGCTTGTCTTCTTCGGAGAGTTCGTCCATGCCGAGGATGGCGATCATATCCTGAAGATCTTTGTAGCGCTGGAGGATCTGCTGTACGCCGCGCGCCACGCGATAGTGCTCTTCTCCGACGATTTCCGGAGAAAGAGCGGCAGAGGTGGATGCTAACGGTTCAACGGCAGGGAACAGGCCTTGTGCCGCCAGGCTGCGTTCCAGTACGACGGTGGCATCCAGGTGGGCGAATGTGGTAGCTGGCGCCGGGTCCGTCAAGTCGTCTGCAGGCACGTAAACGGCCTGCATGGAGGTGATGGAGCCTTTTTGGGTCGAGGTGATACGTTCCTGCAGGTTGGCCATTTCCTCGGCCAGATTGGGCTGGTAGCCCACGGCGGAGGGAGTACGTCCCAGCAGGGCGGATACTTCGGAGCCGGCCTGCGAGAAGCGGAAGATGTTATCAATGAAAAGGAGCACGTCCTTGCCTTCTTCGTCGCGGAAATATTCCGCCATAGACAGAGCGGACAGTGCAACACGGAGACGGGCGCCCGGTGGTTCGTTCATCTGACCGTAAACGAGGGCTACTTTAGATTGCTCCGGATCCTCGATGTTGATGACGCCGGATTCAATCATTTCGTTGTACAAGTCGTTTCCTTCGCGCGTACGTTCGCCGACGCCGGCAAAGATGGAGAGGCCGCTTCGCGCCTTGGCGATGTTGTTGATCAATTCCATGATCAATACCGTCTTGCCGACACCGGCTCCGCCGAATGTGCCGACCTTGCCGCCTTTCAGGAAAGGGCAGATCAGATCGATGACCTTGATCCCGGTTTCGAGCACTTCGGTACTGTTGGCTTGTTCTGCCAGGGAGGGAGCGGGACGGTGGATGGAGTACTTTTTGTCGTATTTGACAGGGCCCCGTTCGTCCACGGCGTTGCCGAGGACATTGAAGATGCGGCCCAGTGTTCCTTCTCCGACGGGTACTTGGATGGGAGCTCCCGTGTCGCGTACGGGCATGCTCCGGCGCAAACCGTCCGTAGAGCTCATCGCGATGGTGCGTACCCAGCCGTCGCCGATGTGCTGCTGGACTTCCAGGACGAGTGTTTTGGGTTTTCCGTCAACGACGAGGTCGACTTCCAACGCATTCAGAAGGGAGGGAATCGACGAAGCCTGGGAAAAGTCCACGTCAACCACGGCGCCGATGATCTGGACGATGATGCCTGTATTCATAATGAGACGGTGAGGATGGGGGTGAAAATTGGTAACTTGAAATGGATGTTTGAAAGGATCAGAAATGCCGGAGATCTGTTATTCCATGGCTTTCATGGCGGTGGTGATTTCCAGAAGTTCGTTGGTGATCTGGTCTTGGCGGGCTTTGTTGTATTCCAGCGTCAGGTCATCAATGATACCATGGGCGTTTTCCGTAGCGGCCTTCATGGAAACCATACGGGCGGATTGTTCGGATGCCCGTGCCTCCAGTACGATCTGGACAAGGATATAGAAGAGGTAGAGGGGGAGAAGAGTTTTCAGGACTTCGTGGGGGGAGGGCTCCAGCTTGTAGGGCTGCTCGTCTTGATCGCGCAAGGCATGTCCGCCTTCCTGGACGAGTGCCTTGAGGGCTTCCGTATCAATCGGGAAGAGCTGGCGAATGACCGGCTTCTGCACCATGGTGTTGACGAAAGACGGGAATGCAACCAGAACACGTCCGTATTCCCCGTGCAGGAATTGCTGCATGAGGTAGTCGAAGACGGGGCGGAGTTCCAACAGTTGCAGTGGCTCGCTCAGACTCCAGGTTGCGTCGATGATGGCACCGACGCGGGCGAATGTGGCATTCAATTTGCGGCCCAGAGTGACAAAATGGGCCTGGGGAGATACCTGGGAGCGGACTTCTTTGAAGAGGTTCACGTTTAATCCGCCGCAGAGACCGCGATCCGTATTGACGACGAGTACCAGTTCTACATCGGAATGGTTGTCGCGCAGGAGGGGGTTGGATTGCTCCGCGATTTCGTCCCGAAGGTGGTAGAGCGCTTCGGCGAGGGCGCCTATATAGGATCTTCCCTTGAGAGCATGGTCTTGGGCGAGCCGCATCTTGGCGGATGCTACCATTTGCATCGCACGTGTAATTTGCGATGTATTCTTGACGGATTTGATTCTCCGCCGGATGTCTCTTGAATTTCCCATAATGGCTTAATTTGGTACGGTTCCTGCCTGGATCAGGACCAGATGGCCTTGAAACTTTCGATTGCCTGTTTGAGCTTGGAGTCGATGTCCTCCGTGAGTTCCTTGACGCGGTTGATTTCTTCAAGCAGATCTTCGTGCTTGTCCTGAAGATCCGTTTCCAGAGCGATCTGGAATTCTTTGATCCGGTTGACGGGAACGTCGTCCATGTAACCCTTCTGCATGGCGTAAAGGACGCCGGCTTCCAGACCAAGGGACATGGGTTCGTACTGTTTCTGTTTGAAAACTTCTACGATGCGGCTGCCTCGTTCCAGTTTGGCTTTTGTGGAGGGATCCAGATCTGAGCCGAACTGGGCAAAAGCCTGGAGTTCCGTGTACTGGGCGAGGTCCAGTTTCAGCGAACCTGCCAGTTTTTTGATGATCTTGGTCTGGGCGGCGGATCCGACGCGGGAGACGGAAATACCGACATTAATGGCCGGCCGCACCCCTTGGTAGAATAAATCCGTTTCGAGGAAAATCTGGCCGTCCGTGATAGAAATGACGTTGGTCGGGATGTAGGCGGATACGTCGCCTGCCTGGGTTTCAATAATGGGTAGAGCTGTCAGGGAGCCTCCTCCATGGGCGGAATTCAGGCGGGCTGCACGTTCCAGAAGGCGGCTGTGCAGATAGAACACGTCGCCGGGGTAGGCTTCGCGTCCGGATGGACGACGCAGGATGAGGGATACTTGACGATAGGCTACGGCATGCTTGGAAAGGTCGTCATAGACGATCAGGGCGTCTTCTCCCTGGTCCATGAAATATTCGCCCATGGCACAGCCGGCATAGGGAGCCAGGTACTGCATGGCGGCAGGATCCGAAGCGGAGGCGACGACGATGATGGAATAGGGCATGGTGCCCGTTTCTTCAAGCTTGGTGATGAGGCGTTTGACTTTGGATCTCTTCTGGCCGATGGCAACGTAGATATTGTAGAGGGGACGATGACCGGGCAGAAGTCCTGCTTCGGCTTTGCGGTTTTGTTCTCCCTGGGCAATCATCGTGTCCAAGGCAATGGCTGTTTTACCGGTGGAACGGTCGCCAATGATCAATTCACGCTGGCCTCGGCCAATCGGAATCATGGCATCCACAGGCAGAATCCCCGTCTGGACGGGTACGGAAACGGGTTCACGAGAGATGATGCCCGAGGCAATTTTTTCTACGGGATACCAGGCTTCGGCTGCAATTGGGCCTTTGCCGTCCAACGGTTCTCCGAGGGTGCTGACGACGCGTCCGAGCAGGGCGCGACCAACGGGCACGGAAAGGAGTTTCCCGGTGGTTTTGACTTCATCCCCTTCCTTCAATCCGGAATCGTCGCCGATGATGATGGCCCCGACTTCGTTTTCTTCCAGATTCATGGCCATGCCTTTAACTCCGCCGGGGAAATCGATCATTTCACTTAGCATGACGTTGCTCAGGCCTTCGATTTTTGCAACGCCGTCACCAACCGTCCGGATGACACCTACGTTTTCCTGGTTGATTGCTGTGCTGGCCTTGGTGATTTCAGCTTCCAGTTCTTGAAGAATGCTGTTCATGGAATTGTATTGGAGGAAAATTGGTTAGGGGGGAGGGAAATCAGAAATGAAGGGATTCGACGGATTGGCGGAGTTTGTCGATGCGCGTTTTCAAAGTACCGTCCAGTACGTTGTCGCCTATTTGAAGATGAATGCCGCCGATTAATTCGGGGAGGATACTCCAGCCATAGTCCAGGCCCGGTCCGTATTTTTGTTCCAGCCCGGATGCGATGTCGGATTTTTCCGCATCTGTCAGAGGGACGGCGCTTTGTACGGTGACAGTTTTTTTGGCGAGTTCGAGACGGACGAGATTAGCGAATGCCGAGAGAAGGGGCAGGTAGTTTCTCGGCTTTCGTTCGGCCAGAGTCCGGGTGATTGTCCGGACGCGAGCATGATCAAGAAAGCCGTTTACCATACATAGCTTCAGGAGCCTGCGTGCCTTGGTCTGGGTGTCCTTCGAAATTTTCATGATGAAGTTTCGCCTGAATGAAATAGAGGGAAAAGGGGAGATGGTGTCAGGATTTGATCTCCTGGATCAATTCCTGGTTAATGCGCCTGTGGTCTTCGTCTGTCAGCACCTTGCCGGAAACCTGGGCTGTGGCGAGCGCTACCATGCGGACAAAGTCTTTTTTGAGTTCTTCCCGTGCCTGTTTGGTCTCGATGGCAACGGCTTCTTCCGAACGGGCGATCATGTCGCGTGCCATACGGGCTGCCTCTTCTTCCTTGGATTGGAGTAGTTTGGAAGCTGCTTCCTTGGCCTTGACGACCTGTTCCTGGCCTTCCTGACCGGCTTTGACGAGTATCTCCTTGGCTTCCTTCTGGACAGAGGCCAGTTTACGTTCGCTTTCGGCACGCATGTATTCGGCTTCGGCGATGCGGTCTTTTCGCTTCTGGAGCATTTCCCGGATCGGCTTGAAGGCAAAAATGCGCAGGATGATGATCATCAGGATGAAGGCAATCAGGTTGGAGACAAGAGGCTCCCAACTCGTTACACCGAATGAAGCGAACGGGTTCCAGGACTGACTGCCGGCATCGGCGAGAATAGTAACGATCATAATTGAAGAAAAAGAATACGGGGTCAATCGTCCGGTCAGCATTGTATTCCTGACCGGACGATACCGAATCCGCTTAGTTAACGAAAATGGAGATCAGGGCAACCCCTTCAATAAGAGCCGCCAGAGTAATGGAAATAACCATGACGGAAGAGAAGGAGGAAGGGTTGCGTCCGGTTGCTTCCGCAGCCTTGGCGCCGATGATGCCGATACCGATGCCGGCACCGATGGTGGAAAGGCCGAAGCCGATGTTGTGAATATTGCCTGCTACTTCGGCAAGCATGGGAACGTATTCAATCATTTTATTTGGTCTCTATTTATTGGTTGTTGTCGAATCACCCTCACAGTTTGCCCATGATCCGGTGATGGAAAATGACGGTCCTTTGCTGTCAGGATCCTCCTTCTTTCAGTGGTGCATCGGAGGAATGATCCGGAACCGAGTCACCTACCTGCAGTTTCAGGAAAATAGCTGTCAGCAAGACGAAAACGAGCGCTTGGATGAACCCGATGAGTATTTCCATGGCCATGAACGGAAGGACGCAAAGGGTGCTGGCGATGGGGCCCCCTATTTCGGACATATGCTCAATGATGGTTTCTCCCGCGAAGATATTGCCGAACAAACGGGCGGCCAGGGCAATCGGGCGGATCATGATACTGAGGCATTCTACCAAGCCGACAAAGAGGAAAATCGGGACGAGGAGGAATCCCATAATGCCCTTGACTCCTCCCTTGGGACCGAAAATGTGAAGCAGGAAGTGTTTGATCCCCTGTTCCCGGATGCTCCAGATGAACCATAGGACGGCGAAAAACAGCCCCAGCATGAGCGTGGTGTTCATGTCTGCGTTTGCCCCACGAAATGCGGGAACGACGACTCCGGCATCATTGACTGTCGTAACGATACCTACCCCGGGAATTAACCCCATGTAGTTGCTGCACAGGATCAGGATGAAAATAGTCCCGAAATACCAGAAGTATTTCTGAGTCAGATAGGGGCCCAGGATTCCCTGGACGAAGTTATAAAGAGCCTCGTAGATGGCTTCAATGACGTTTTGGATTCCGTGGGGGATTAATTCCATCTTCCGCGTTCCAAGCCATACAATCAGGCTGATTACACAGACTGCCAGAAACAGCATGACTGTCGAGTTGGAAAAGGGCAGTTCAATTCCCCCCGGAAGAGGTAGGGAAAACAGGTGCGGAGCATCCAGAGTCATGGCTCCGCTCGCTTCGGCCGAACCGGCTATGGTCAGAACTACTGCGGAAAACAGCCATGTGCGTAGGGATGCTAACATTTTAATTATGTGTTCAATAATTTCAACTCGCCCCATCCTTTCCTCATCTCTATCCTGAGGAAAACCACTCGGGCTGGCAAGCAGGAAAGTGGGATTTTACGGCATCGCAACCAGGATGGCGGCTCCTATTCCTAGGGATTCCGACCGGTTTCCCTGATATAGGAATGGAAGGGATATGTGTGTTCTTCCGGGAAGGCGCGTTCGGCGTAATCCTGCCATGCGCGGTCTTCCTGCCAGTTGTCGCCTCGTTTTTCCGGAGGGATGATAGAGAGGTGTCCGCAATGGATCCATGCATCAAGGACAAGAGCATCTTTCAGTCCTTTGCCTTTGGCATTGACGTATACGCAGCTATGCGAGCTGCCTTTGCCTTTGTCGCGCACGGTGAGACCCAGAGTGAAATAGTCGAGGCGGCGTCTGCGAAGTTCCCGGAACAAATCCTGCTGGTAGTGATAGCAGAGGCCACGGTCCAGGATGTGGCTGTTGACCATGATGTTATTGATCCACCCGAAAAACATGGCGTTATTGCTGCGGGCGATATTGGCGGACTGAATGTATGCCGTGTCGGCGAGCCAGTAGGCTTCTTCTTTGGCGGCTGTTTTTTGGGCTTGGCCCGGAGGCAGAAGTTTCAGAAAGTCCTGTTGCAGCTCGCTGATTTTGGCGGTGACGTAAGGGCTGGTGTCGTATGCCTTCGGCGGAGCCTGGCAGCACGATGTGATATTCCACACACAGAAAAGAGCCAGGATGGTAATGAACAGACGGTAAGGCATAAGATCGGAAGGGAAACTACCATTTCCATATGAAAATTCCAAAGGGAGAAAGATGAATTTGTGTCCTGATCTGTCCCGATGCTTGCTTGAAGTCCCATCCCTACCTATGCTGAAGTCGCTTTACTCTATTTATCATGCTGACAATCAAGAAACTTACCAAAGCGCACGCCGGAAGGACCCTGTTTCGGGAAACGGATATGACGATCAACTGGGGGGAACGTGTCGCCCTGGTCGGTCCCAATGGCGCGGGCAAATCCACTCTGTTCCGCATGATCCTTGGCGAGGATACGCCCGACGAGGGATCCATTAGCACGGATGAATATGGAGTGATCGGCTATTTGCCTCAGGAGGCGGGCGATCCCCGCGATGAGACGGTTCTTGAAATCGCGATGGGCGTAACGCCGGAATTGGCTGCCGCCCTTCGTGTCATCAAGGTCTCGGAACAGAGTGGTCGTATGAGTACGGAGGAATATGCCCATGCCATGGATACCTTTAGTGCCGCCAATGGGTACCAGTTGGAGCCGAAAGCCAAGAAGATTCTCAAAGGGCTCTCCTTCCGCGATAGCGATTTCGATCGTCCTGCCCGCGAAATGTCCGGCGGCTGGGTCATGCGTGCCCACCTTGCCAAATTGCTGGTGATGGAGCCGGATCTGCTCATGCTGGATGAACCGACCAACCACCTGGATCTCTTGTCCCTCCTCTGGCTCCAGCGATATTTGAAGAATTATCCCGGAGCTATCCTTCTGATTTCACACGACCGTGACTTTATGGACGAGCTCGTCGAAACTGTCTACGATATTGATGACGAAGAACTTGTTCCCTACCGTGGCAATTATAGCCGCTTTCTGGAACTCAAGGAACAACGTTATGAACAACTCCAGGCCGCCTATCGCAATCAGCAGAAGGAAATTGAACACATTCAGGAGTTTATCGACCGATTTCGTTCCGTGGCTTCCAAGGCGGGCCAGGTCCAGAGCCGCGTTAAGCAACTGGAACGCATGAAACTGGTGAATAGGCCGAAGGCCATTCGCAAGGTCTTCAAATTCAATTTCCCGCAACCTCAACGCAGTACTCAGAAGGTGATGGAACTGGAAAAAGTCGGGCAAGCATACGGTGACGTCCAGGTCTACAAGAACCTGGATTTGTTGATTGAGCGTGGAGACCGTATCGTCCTGGTCGGTCCGAACGGAGCCGGTAAATCCACCCTGCTGAAAATCCTTGCCGGAATTGTGCCCGTGAATGCGGGTAAACGCATCCCTGGGACGACGACTCGCATCGGCTATTTTTCCCAGACGCGTTCGGAAAATCTCAATCCGGACAACACGGTGCTGGAGGAAATCATGAAGTGCAGTGATGAAATCCGCGAGGAGGAAGCCCGTTCGATTCTCGGATCCTTCCTTTTCCGGCGGGCTGACGTACAGAAACGGGTTCAAGTACTTTCCGGTGGGGAAAAATCTCGTCTGAGTCTTGTCAAGTTCCTGGTTGATCCTCCGAATCTCCTGCTGATGGACGAACCGACAACCCACCTTGACCTCTTGTCCGTCGAGGCACTCGTGCAGGCGTTGAAGCATTACGAGGGGACTCTTGTCTTCATTTCGCACGATGTTCACTTCATCCGTTCATTGGCAGAGAAGACTCTCCACGTGAATCAGGGTACGGTTACGACATATGCCGGCGGTTACGATTATTACCTGGAAAAGTCGGGGATTCTGGATGACGAAAAGGGCGGTATCACTGCCTCCTGATTCTTTTTTCTCCGTCCTTCCCTTTTTCTTGTGATCGGAAAAAGATGAGAAGGACGGAGGACATTTCTACTGGCCTACATTGACTGGGAGGTATTTGACAGGCGAGGTTCCGACCGGATTCTTCAGCACGTAGGAGATGCGGTCTTCTCCGGAAAATCCTTGCTTGGGGGTATACACCACATCACCAGTGGGGGATACTCTGACGATTCCACCGTTAACCGTACGTGTGTTCCAGCTGATTTTCGTGGGGCCGGCCATGCTCAGAACGGATTGTCCGGGATTGGGAATCGTTAAAGGCATATTTGACGGAGTCGTGAGGGCGGCATCCATGGGAAGGTAGGATAAATCCCATTTCGGGAAGGCTTTTTTGTCAAGATATTCGGCGGCTCCGGCGGATGGCTTCAACTTAAAATGAGCGAAATATGGACGGACATCCCTCTGGCATTCTTCTGAAAGGCCGATGAGATAGCGATCGATCTTTGCCTGGTCGCGCACATTCTGATCATTCATGTCGCCTTGGACGAAGTCCCATTTGTACATGGGATCTTCATGGTTACGCATCCTTCTGATCGTGTTTTTGAGCGGTTGCCAGCCGAAGTCCACCGTATGTCCCAGCATCATGCTTGTAATAGGGTAGGACCAGTGGTGGGTTCCCTTGGTAGAGATCTTGTACCAACCTTCCTGCTTGATTTCTTCATGGGCCTTGTCCGAGGGGTCGAAGAGCTTGCGCATGTGTGTATCCGGGGAATCCTTCCAGTCGAAGTCTTCCAAGGATTTCATATAGTATCCGGCCCAGTTGCAGGTGGATTCTCCCCAGTAGCCGACGATAATTTCATCGGGGTCTCCATGGTGCCCGTGTTCGTGGAGGAAGAGGCCGTCGTTTCTGGTTTTCATCTCGTCGAGATCCAGCAGGCGTACGATATTCTTCGGTTGCCATTCCAACGGCCAGTAGGCGTAGCCTTCACGAGGGTATAGGCTGGCATGCATGCGGAAGGGATAACCGGGATAATAGGCGTAGAAGTCCTGGTGGCGGCGGCAGTTTTCATTCCACCATTGCATCAGGGATGTCGGATCGTCCAGCTTGCGAAGATCGTCCGATTTGACGAGAAGCAACAGGTTTTCGGAAATAAGTTCGCCCCACGGAGCAGGAGCTTCCCGGAGTTTTTTCCAAGTTTCGTTGTCCGTTTTGCCCAAGATGAATCGCGGGGCTTCCAGAACATTCTCGAAAATCACGGGAGCGTTTTGCAGGGCGACATCCTTGGGGACCTGGATGAAGACGATCCCTCCGTGCGGAGAGATAGCCGTAATTCTGGTTCCTTTCAACGGAAACCGACGTGTTGTATTCGGCGTGCTGGTTAGAGGCGGATCTTGGTGGATGCCTGCATGGACATGGTGGCCGATGATCAATTCCAGCGCGGCATTTGCCAATTCGGGAGGCAGGGTCACTGTGATAGGGGTTCCCGGCAGGGCATAAACCCCGGTAGATACCATTTCACGATCCCACTTGTCTCCTTTTGACGAGAGAAGAACTGTTTTTCTGACAGCTTTGGCATCCTTCGGAATTTCACCCAGCATATGTGCCAGACGGTGAGGGCCATAAGCTTTGAGTTCGTCCTGGGTGAGCGATTCCAGATATTTTTCCTCCAGATACAGGAGGCGCTTGGCTGCCGGATTTTTGATTGGTTTGTCGGTTGTGGGAACGATGCCTTGGGCGAGTGTCGCGAAGGCTTTCAGGTTGGCCTTGCGTTTGTCGGGAGATAGGGAACCCAGGGATTTTTCCTTTTGAAGGAGGATATGTGCGACGATTTTCTGATCCGAGTCGGAGAGATTGTCGAGCCACTCGGAAATGTTTGTTTCATTTTTGCTGGCCAATTCCCGTTGGAGCTTGTTTCTGTGCTGGTCAAGGGCGGACGTTTTTGCCAGTGATTTTTTCTGGGAATCGTCAAGGATGGGGGTTAGGCAGTCCGTTCCTATGATTTCCCTTGGTTTGTCGTCACATTGCCAGGCGACGGTCAGATGATCGTTTCCTCCGGCCTGTTTATGCAAGACTTGAAGCTTGTATTTCTTGCCTTGTTCCAGCCTGATCGGTTGTGATTTGGCATCGTTCCTGAATGATTTACGCGGTGTATACACGTTTAGGCCGGCAATTTTTTCCAGATCGCCGCCGGTACTCAGCCACAATTCGGCGGTATCGTCTCCAGACAGCCAGAATGTGTAATTGCCGCTCCGGGGAACAGTGAGGATCGCAGTGTAGCGAGCTCCGTACTCTTCTCCGAGGGAATCAATATCCAACTCTTTGACAATACTCGTTCGCGTTGGCTTCCCATTTTTGTAGGCTTCCGTTTGGGTCATGTCGGCAACGGAACTGCCTCGTTGCCTTTCCCATATCTCTTGGGTAATACCATGGCGCGGTATATTGGCGAGAGGTTCCTGTTCGCCGGAAACGAGGCCGGCTGTCATAGTTGAAAGCAGAAGGATGAAGGATATTTTTACCATACTATAGATACAGGAGATCCTCCCTTTTTCTTTCAAATCCCATTCACAAACAAGGAGCTCCGGGATCTATCTCTCCTATTGCCCCGGGTTGCCATGACGTCTAACGCGTGAAGGATCAAAATTGTTTTGATTTTTACGAGCTGTCACCTTATTTTACTTCATGACTGCTGTGTGCGTCGCCGAATGGTCGGGTGGCCCGAACCGATAGTACATTATAATGGGGGCAGCCCCGTTGTTCCTATGAACCGTCCCTTGCGGATACTTCAGAAGAATGGCGGAAGTCCCCGCCCTACTGAGACACGGGAACGTGGCTCACCACCATAGACGGCACAGCGGTTTCTTTTTTTGGGGGGATAAGCGAGAAAAATGGTTCCCCCATCTTGAAGTCGGCCTGAAACCTTGTGTCCGAATCCTGAAATGCGACAAGGCCGCTCCGGAAATGCGGAACGACCTTGTTTTCAGGAGAAAATCTTTACGGTGTTTTCGTAAGATTTATTTGCCTTGCTTCTCGTCCAGCTTCTGCTTGACGAGGGTTTCGATTTCGGCATACAGCTCGGCGTTATTCTTGAGGGCTTCCTTGGCTGCGTCACGGCCTTGGGCGATCTGGTTGCCGTTGTAACTAATCCAGGAGCCTCGCTTCTGAATGATATCGTATTCCATGGCGAGATCGAGCAGGCTGCCAACGGAGGAAATGCCTTCGTTGTACATGATATCGAATTCGCATTCCGTAAAGGGAGGCGCGACCTTGTTCTTGACGACTTTCAATTTGGTACGGTTGCCGCTGACGGAACCGTCCGAAGCTTTGATCTGACCGATACGACGGATGTCGACGCGGACGGAAGCATAGAATTTGAGGGCGCGGCCTCCGGGAGTCGTTTCCGGGTTACCGAACATGACGCCGATTTTTTCGCGGATCTGGTTGGTGAAGATGCAAACCGTGCGAGCCTTTGAGATAAAGCTGGTCAGCTTGCGCAGGGCGGCGGACATCAGACGGGCTTGCGCGCCGACGGTGGAATCGCCGATTTCGCCTTCCAGTTCTTGCCTGGTGACGAGGGCGGCTACGGAGTCCACGACGATGACATCAATGGCGTTTGAACGGACGAGAGCTTCACAAATTTGGAGAGCTTCTTCCCCGGAGCTGGGCTGGGAGACGAGCAGATCGTCCAGATTGACACCCAGGCGGGAGGCATACTGGGGATCCAGCGCATGTTCTACGTCAATGAAGGCGGCAAGGCCTCCGGCCTTTTGAGCCTGGGCAATGGCTGTCAGCGTCAATGTGGTCTTCCCGGAAGATTCCGGACCGAATACTTCCACAATACGGCCTCGGGCGAAACCGCCCACGCCGAGAGCGCGGTCAATCAGGAGGTTTCCGGTCGGGATGACATCGACATCGCTCTTGTGAGTGTCGCCCAATCTCATGATGGCGGACTCACCAAAGTCTTTCTGGATCTGGGAGATAGCCAGATCAAGGTTGCGTTTGCGGGCTGCCGCCAGTTTTTCGGCATCAGCGGATTGAGGGGCTTCACTCGTCATAGTCAACGCAGTATAAATGGAGCGGATGAATATTCAAGCGCCCATCGGGTGAGCTGACAATTCTTTCCGTCACATGGCTCCGGGTCTCACGGAATTCCAATGTTTTTTGAGCCAGTTACGGACTGGTTCGTCGTATAGTTTCAGGCAGAGGACAGCCAGAATGATACTGCTTGCCAGAACAAGGGCGCCGAAGGGGATGGCCTCGGCTATAGGAATCTTGTTGTCGGCTACCCAGGCCGTGTAGAGGTAAATTAACGGATAGTGTGTAATGTAAAGCGGATACGACAATTCTCCAAGAAACTTGCAGAAACGTTTGGAACATGTCCCGCTGAGAACGCCGCTGGCTCCCAGGTAAACGACGAATGGGAAAACTGCAATAATGCAGAAAGCATCGTAGAGTCCGTTGAGATGGTAGTGTTCCTCTCCGCCGACATGGGGCATGCACATGACTCCGATGATGATGAGGCTGCACCACCAGAACGCGTGCTTGATCCGTGAGGGCTTGCAGATACGGAAGAGTAGAAGACCGCCGAAGAACGGGAAGACAAGCCGGGTCAATCCGACCTGGAGTTGCTCAATCGTCAGGCTCCATCCTCCGATATTGTTGCCCATCGTGTAGCACTGGTGTATCAGGGCACATCCGGCCAGAAAGACGAGAAATGCCAGCCAGATATTGGAAAGGCGCCTGATGAGAGTGGCATAGAGGATATTGGCCAGGTACTCGAAGAAAAGCGTCCAACCGGGACCGTTCAGCGGATACATCTCCTGCCATCCCCGGATATCAAGTGAAAGAGGTACCGGCAGTAGAAGGCTTCCGGCCGCCATTACCGCCAGCATGAGCCAGAGAGGCGTTCCGGCGATACTGGGAAAAAGCTCCGATGCCTGAGGATAGAAAAAAACGGCTCCCAGCACCATTCCCATGATGACCATAGGTTGGAGTCGGGTCAGGCGACGCTTGCAGAACTCCCACAAACTCATTTTTCCCCAGCGGTCATCGTAAGCATAGCCGATCACGAATCCGGAGAGAATGAAGAAAAAATCCACCCCCAGATAGCCGTGGTTGACGATTTGGTCCGTATGAAACTTCAGATCGGTAGCGCTGGCTTCGAAAATGTGGAAAATCACCACCATGATGGCGGCAACCCCGCGCAAGCCGTCCAGAATAACGTAGTGTGGCTTGGTTGGAAGGGCAGGGAGATCCGGCTGAGTCATAGCATTTTTACGAACCGGGTACCGGCAATCTTTCATGCCGGAGCGGAATGCTTATACTTGCCTCCGAAATATGGAATAAAAAACAGCCGGAGGCGAATCTGCCGGCTGTTGGAAGAAGATACTCTCCCGGAAAATTCCGTGGAGGCTACTCTATTGATCGTCGTCCCTAGAGAAGGATCAGGAGGCGATGCCGAAGTGATCCTGAATGGAAGCGAAGATCTTATCCCTGCGGGAACGTGCCTTTTCCACATCCCGGGTCTTCAGGGAGAATCTCAGGCGTTCCGCCGTGGCATCCGGCTTGTGGACGGTGACATGGCACCACCACACGCCGCGGTTGTTCCAGAGGTGATGATTGGGGTTGTCGTCGTTGATTCGCAGTGCGATTTTGGTTTGAGTTTTCATAATAATTGCGTTCTATGAAATGGTTCGTTCGGACTTGGAGCAAAGCATTTTTTCCTGCCCGAGAGGAGATTTTGATCGTATCCGGTAGCTGCCTTGCATATAATGAAACAACTTTTTCTCCGGAAATGTTCAAAAAAATTTCTGAATCCCTTATTTTTCCGGCCTTCCCTCATCTTCCGGGAGCTCCGGCAACTGATCGAGGACTTTTTCCAGCTTTCCGTCTCTTGCCAGAGCAGAAGATAACGGAGACCCTTTAAGAAGGATTTCCCGTGCTGTTTTACCAGCCTTGTTCCTGATGGAGGGATCTGTTCCGTGATCCAGCAGAAAACGAGCCATTTCGAGAGCTGATTGTCGGAAGACAATATGATCGGAAAAACATCAGGCGAGTATTCATTTTCGTAATAGGAAACGATGCCCCCAATTTCCTGGCGCTCCTCAGGTGTCCATTTGGGGTGATAGGTGATGTTGGACGACTGCGAGAAAATGATCTAGGCGGCAGTGAATAAAACGATGGCCGCAAGAATAAGTCCAGCAGACTCTGGCTGTGCGTTTCATGAGGTTTTTTTGCCTGTTGGGGGCGGTTTGGATGTGCCCAATGTGTGCTGTAACAATTCTTGAACGTGTGGAGATGAAGCAGCTTTGAGAAGCAATGTCCGGGGTGTTTCGAGGTGTTTTGCCTGTTGGTCGGGATCGGCACCAAGCTGGATGAGGTAGAGGAGGAATTCATTCAGCTCCTTGATGTTGGATTCGGAGGGTTGAAATTGAAGTGCTAGCAAGTCAAGTGTCAACTGGGCAAGTTCTTTTCTGGTATGGCACGGTGGGGTGGATGGGGCCGTTGGTATGGATTGTTGCAACTGGAGCCATTCCCGGTTGCTTTCCGGGCCTGCTTCCAGAAAGACTTTGGCCATTTCAAAACAATCGGGACGATACAATGAGATATTCCAGATGTATGATTTCCCGTCAGGCATGGTGACAGGTGCTCCAGATTGGACGAGCTTGCGGACAACTTTCGAGTATCTCATAAAAAAAGGGAACTGGATTTGTGACCGTGAATCCTCCAATGTGGCTGCTGTGGTGAAAAGTCTGAAGTTGGGCGCCAAATCCAATAGGTTGAGAATGAGTTGCTCCCGATCCTGGAATGTCCCTGTTGAAAGACAGGCGATATCAATAAGAGTCAATTCTTTCTGGTCGCTTACGGTCGTTATGTAAGGGTCTGCTCCATGCTGTAAGAGTACCCTTACGAGTTCCATGCGTGATTCCAGAGGAATCGGTTCTTTTTTGAGATATGGCGAAATGCACACGAACATCAGGGGCGTATAGCCTTGCGTGGATGATTCGGAGCGGGAGCTGAGATTGGGGTCTGCGCCTTCTTCGAGCAATCGTTTGGCAAGCCTGTTTTTGCCGGTCGCGCAAGCCTGTGTCAGCAGGGACCAATAGTCTGAATCGTAGATGAGGGGATTTCCTGTTTTAGCTGTTTGGCGAATCACATTCAGCTTTTTCTGGAGCATATGATTGGCTTTATAGCGGATGATATATTTCTGAATGGATTCCTGTGCCTTGATTGGCAGGTGGCGAACGAGATTCGCGATGAAGCCGTATTCTGGTGAATTGACTTGCATGTACCCAATACCCATCGAAGGCATGACGTACAGTGTTTCTGCGTCTAGCACATCGTTCCAATAATTGGCGATCTCGGCGATTTCCTGCCGTTCTTCAGGAGTCCATTTGGAGTGGTAGGTGATTCCGCGTGGCCAGAGGAGTGTGAGGATTGCCCCGCAAATCAACAGGAGACTGGCCAATAAGATGACGTGGCGAGTTGATGGACGGAAGGAGATCATGAAAAGAGAAAAAAATCCTATGAATCCAAAGCTAGCGAATGTTTGTAGCATTTCCAAGAAGAATCACCGGAGGAAGTTCCGGGGGTGGTAGGTCAGTTGTTTCCTTTGGGTGACTGTTAATTTTGATGCATCTACATGCGGCGGGACCGTTTTTCTCCCAGACTTGGCAAAGCGGATATTCAGGAAAAAAGAAAAACTGCCCTACCGGAACCGGTAGAACAGTTTTTGAAAAGGGTTTGTTAATGTGTGCGGCTACTGTGATTGAGCCTGGTATCCGTTGGCGTTTGCCTGATGCCTTTTTAGGCAGCGATACCGAAGTGGCGCTGAATCGAAGCAAAGATTTTATCTCTGCGTTCGCGCGCTTTATCAATATCTCGGGTTTTCAGGGAAAATCTCAGACGTTCCGCTGTGGAGTCCGGTTTGTGGACTGTTACATGGCACCACCAGACACCACGGTTATTCCACAAGTGGTGATTGGGGTTATCGTCATTGATTCGAAGGGCAATCTTGGTTTGAGCTTTCATCTTTTTGATTTATGGCACGGAACCTATGTTTAATACGTTAGGAGGATACGATTCCTTTCAATCTTTCCTCAAGGTGCCTCTCTCAACAGACCGTCCCGTATTGAAGTTATTTTCGGAACGACAAGCACCTGCGTAGGTTGGGACCCCCGCAGGCACTCAGTGTTCAAAAAACGTTCGAAGACAGAATGTTTTTACAGGAGGCCTGCTTTTTTCAGGGTGTTGTACGCACCGTTCTTGTTGATTGTACGCAGGGCTTTCACAGAGATTTTCATACGAATGAACTGGCCCAGTTCGGGAACCCAGATGCGTTTTTCTTGAAGATTAGGATAAACGGTACGATTGACAGTCTTGGTCACGTGGCGACCGATACCGCCCTTTTTCTTGGCGAGACCGGAGCGGTGAATGCGACGGCCGGTGTGCGGGACAGAGCCTCGGATGATGCAGATACGGGACATGGCAATCAGGTGTTAATGGTTACGGGAGAAGAAGGATAGCCTATATCCAGACGAGGTCAAGAATAACTGATAAAAATTTTACGATTTTTTTATAAAAGACGGTTCGTTCTGTTTTTTCATCGGCGAATCCTTCTCGTTGATTTTATTGCCAGAACACAGGTGATGCTTGACCCGGCGGGTTGACTCGCTGTCAAATAGGACGATGCAAGAGAACAAGTACGCGATTTTTTCCGAGTGTGGTCAGCCGCAGGACAAGCTTCAAGTGATGACCGGGCCGGTGACGGAGCCGCAAAAGGGTGAGGTGATGGTGCGCATGCTTGCGGCGCCGATCAATCCCGCCGATGTCAATTTTGTGCAAGGGGTGTATGGGTTGAAGCCCGTGTTTCCCGATTCCAGAGCAGGACTGGAAGGTTATGGAGTTGTCGAGGAATCGGCGGCTCCCGGCCTTGTTTCCGGTGACCGTGTCATTATGTTGCGCGGGATAGGGTCGTGGAGTCGGTTCCTGACGGCCCCGGCGGACTCTTTTCTTAAGGTTGCGGATGAAGTGGATCCCTTCCAGGCAGCCATGCTCAAGGTGAATCCGTTAACGGCCCTGCGTATGCTGGAAGGCTTTGTCGATCTCAAACCCGGCGACTGGGTTGTCCAGAATGCTTCCAACTCCGGTGTCGGACGATGCCTGATTCAGATTGCGAAGCAGATGGGTGTTAAAACGATCAATTTTGTCCGCCGCCCGGATGATCTCCGAGACGAACTGACGACCCTCGGTGCCGACCTTGTCGTCGGCGAAGACGAGCAGGATGTCGTGAAGAAGACGCTGGAATTGACGGGCGGCGTGCGCCCCCTGCTGGCATCCAATGCCGTGGGTGGAGAAAGCGCCCTGCGCCTGATGGACATGCTGGCTCCCGGCGGCACGATGGCTACCTTTGGCGCGATGAGCAAGAAGAGCATCAAGGTGCCGAACGGCTTCCTGATCTTCAAGGGTATCTGCCTCAAAGGGCTTTGGGTGACCCAGTGGCTGAAGTCGTCTCCTCGTGAGGAGATCGAAGTTGCCTATGCCCGCCTGGCAGGCTGGATGGCCTCCGGAGAATTGAGCCAGGCCGTGGATTCGGTGTATGCGCTCGACGATATCCGCGAAGCTGCCGCAAAAGCTCAGGAAGAGTTCCGCAATGGAAAGATCATCCTTGATTTGGGCAAATAAGCCCATTCATGTTGCTTGATATCAATGAAGATCCCCGTGCGGTTCCAAACAGAGCGCACGGGGATTTTGTGTTTGAGGAGAGCTTTGCGTGTGTGCGGGATTAATTGTCGGCATGGTCGGCGCCGACATCGACTCCGCTCCAGGCCTGCTTGTTCGTCCAATCCTTACAGGGAGCCTTCCAGAAGGACGCTTCGGGGGCGAGGCCGAGGGGGAGGAAGACGGCGGAGCACAGATACTGGCTGCCGGTATTGATGTAATATTCTGCCATATTGATTTGGCTGCCACAGAAACCAATGTTGAGCCAGCCGTTCTTGTCGAAGGTGTTGGGGGCTTCCATCTGGCGTTTCATGACGGCGGTCAGGGCACAGCGAACCTGTTGGGGAGTGACTCCGGAAGGCAGCTTGTTCAGAAGCGCGGCTTGTGCAAGGGCATGGAATGCGCCGAAGCGGTACGTAATGGAGCGTCCGACGACGGGGTAGGTGCCTTCCGGCGAGATTTGCCGTTCCTGAATGGCGGCGTACCGGGCAAGACGTTTGTATTGGGTTGGGAGGAAGTCGGCCCCTTCCATGTTGTGTTTCTCCATGATGCGGAGAATGTCGGTCAGCATGGGCTGGATGACGAAACTGTTGTAGTAATCGTTATGGACTTTGACTCCGTCGCCATATGTACTGTCGCCATAGTACCATTTGTCGCGGAATTTAACGACTCCGTCCATCAGGCGCTTCGAATCGCAGGTGCCCGTGAGCTCCTGGAGTCCGGCTTCAACCATGGAGGCGAATAGAAGCCAGTTGCTTTGTCCCGGAGTAATGCGACGCGTTTTTTTCATGGCCTCGATGAGGTTGTTGCGCGTTTTTTTATCGAGATTGCCAAGGAGTTGTTTCGGGGCACGCAGGATACCCTGAATGAGGAATGCCGTATCGACCAATGGCTGGGAGGGTTTGTCGAAAATCATGAAATCCGGAGACTCCGGATCGACGGCATTGGTGATCGCCTTGACGGTCAAATCGATGTATTTCTTGCGGAGCCGGCCTTCCGGCGTGTTGTCCGGACCGAGTTCCAACCACGGAGCGATGCCGCAGACAAGTCTCCCGAAGGATTCCAGATGGGCGAAGGGTGAGCGGTTTTTGGTGCGCGCAACGATGGGCATGTTTTTACGGAGCGTATTGTTGGCTAGATTTGTCAAGACGGGATCGGCAATTTTCGTTAGGCTTTGGACCCAGTAGGCACGTTCTTTCGCTCCGTTGGAATGTGTGTCTGCGGCATGGAGGGGACCTATGCCCAGAAGGACTGCGGCTGTAAGGAAGAGGCGTGAGATCGTTGTCATGGTTAGGACTGGGGGGGAATTGATTGGATAAAAGCGTTGAAGGAAGGTTCGAGGTTCATGGTGTCGTTCTGCGCCTTTTGCAGCTTTTTGAGTTCGGCAAAGAGTTTTTTCATCGTGGGGATTGAGGCGGGATTTTCCGCGAGGTCTTTCATTTCCATGGGATCGTCCTTACGGTTGAAGAGACGGACTCTGTTGATTTTCGGATAGATGAGCATTTTCCATTCGGGTGTCCGGATCATGCGCTGGGTGGCCATATAGGACCCGTAGATGTTCTGTTCCTGGACTTGTTTGCCGTGAAGTTCGTCTGTCAGGCTGGGGTAGGCGATATGATCCTGTTTGGGGATGCCGGCCAGTTCCAGAGTCGTAGGCATGATGCTCTGGACATAGATAGGCGTCTTGACGGTGGAGTTGCGTTTGATTCCCGGTCCGACGATGAAGAAAGGTACGCGGATGGCAGGTTCGTACATATTCTGCTTGCCGATCATGCCGTGGTCGCCCATGGCAATGCCCTGGTCGGCGGTGAAGATGACATAGGTGGGCGTTTTGATAGTCTTGGCGAGCGTATCCAGGATGCGTCCGATCTGGTCGTCCATGTGGGTGATCATGGAGTAGTATTCCCTGCGGTTGGTCTTGATGGAAAGAGGTGTCCGAGGGAAGGGGGCAAGCCATTCGTCGCGCAGCTTGGGGCCGGCTCCTATCCCCTTGCAGTAGGGATATTCGGGCATGAAGGTTTCGGGAAGCTTGATCTTGTCTACCGGGTATTTGTTGAGGTACTTGGCGTAGGACTGGTGAGGGTCGTGAGGAGCGTTGAAAGCAACGTACATGAAGAAGGGTTTGTCGGATTTCCCTGCCTGCTTCAGAAAACCGCAGGCTTCGTCGGCGACGACTTCACTCCAATGCTTGCCGCCTTTCCAATAGCCACCCTGGCTTTGATCGTCGGGTCTCCACGCATCTGGCTTGCCGGGGATGAACTTCCGGTCATAGCAGAGTTGGGTTTGTTCCGGCATGCCGCCGCGCTCGGTTCCGACATGGTCGAATACTTGTTGGGAACTGACGCTTTTGACGTGCCACTTGCCGGTGAAATACGTTTCGTAGCCGCCTTGGTGCATCAGTTCCGGCCATAAGGGGGTTTTGTCCTTGGCTCTGTTGTATTTGGCGGCTTTCCAGACGGTTTTGCCCGTATTTAGCATAGTACGGCTGGCCTGGCAGATGGCGGGTGTCCATGAGCCGGGGTTAAAGACTTGTTCGAAACAACAACCTTGATCGCGTAATTTGTCCAGATGGGGCGTTTGGACGCTTCCGTCGCCAGTAGTTCCCAAAGCATCGTAGGCGAGATCGTCCGCGAAAATAAACAGGATGTTCGGTGGCTGGTCGGCGGCACCGGCTACTGTGGACACGGCCAGGCAGGCTCCCGCCAGGCATGAAAAAAGAGAAAGAGTGAGATTCATTGTGATTATCTACTGAGACTAATAGAATGATCTTTCACGATATTCAATGAAAAGGAAATTGTTATTCCTAATCGGAAAAAAGAGCGACCGGCTAGAGTTGCCTGACGGTAAACGACGTTTTGCAGGTAGTGCCGGAGGGTTGGTGCGTAGCGCGGATGGTATGCTTGCCGGGGATGAGTTCTGCAACCGGACGTCCGTGACGGAAAGTAACGGTGAGCGTGTCGGACTCCCAGACGGTGGTGTCAACCGGAAGGTTGCTTTTTAAATGCAGGAACCGTCCCCCGTCCGGAAGATCGGGATCAAGAACCAGCACACTTCCCGGAGGGGGGACGGTGATTTTCGGCCTTTCCATGCTGGACGGCAGAGAGGCGTTGAGAACTAGTCCGGCTTTATCGGAATCCTCGGCGTTGCGGAACCAGTCTGCATATTCGCTGCCGAGAATGGCATTGCCCTGGTCGTCGTAGTTCTCAGGGCCTGCCTGGGCGGGGATGCGATTCGGGAATGTCCATTCGTCCTGTGCCCAGTCCGGGGAAAGGAGTGGGGTAGATGGCCAGAGCAGACCGTTGCGTTTATCGACGCGTACGCGTACAAGTCCCTGTTTCGTTTCGGGGAAACCCGGGTTGGAGCCGTTGGCGCAGGCGACCATGACGCGGTGAAAGATAGGGCCTGCCCCACTGACCCCGCTTATGGCCTTCATTCTTCGGAAGTCGAAATTGCCGACCCAGACGCCGACGGTGAATTGTCCGGTGAAGCCGATGCACCAATTGTCGCGGAAGTCGGAGGATGTCCCTGTTTTGACGGCTGTTCGGAAAGGGAGGTCAAGCGGTCCTCCGATGCCGAATGCTTCTACTCGCGCCTGGGAGTCGGAGAGGATGTCTGCCAGGGCCTTGCAGGTTGCCAAAGAAAAAACGTGTTTTCCTGAGGTACGGACGGGAGGATTGAGGCGGTCCCAGTACAATGTGACGGGCATGCCGCCCCGGGCGAGAAGGGCATAGGCTTGCACCAGTTCCAAAAGGGAGACGTTGGCGTTGCCGATGGAGAGGCCCAGTCCGTATTCCCGGGCTGGTCTGTTGATGGTAGTGAACCCGGCTTGGCGTAGTACGTTGACGAGCGCTCCGGTGCCACCAGCCAGATTCAGGATGCGCATGGCGGGGATGTTCAGGGAACAAGCCAGGGCGTTCCGGACGGAAACGGGGCCGGAGTAGCGGTCATTATAATTCTTTGGGGCACTTGTTCCTTTTGCATCGCGGAATTCGGAGGGGACATCCGGAATGATTTGCCCGGGCCATGCCGCCCCGTTATCAAATGCCATGCCGTATACGAACGGTTTAAGCGTAGAACCGGGAGAACGAGGGGTGACGACACCGTCCAGCAAGCCTCCCTTCGGATCCAGCCGGTTGGTGGAGCCGACCCAGGCAAGGATTTCTCCGGTGGCGTGATTGGCAACGAGGATCGCAGCCTGCCCGGCATCCTTGTTGCGGAGGTGTCCCATTTCTTCGATGGCGATGGCTTGAGCCCGACGCTGGATGCCGGCATCCAGCGTTGTTGAGATGATTCCCGTTTTGTCGGAACGCAACAACCGTGAGACGAAGTGCGAGGCGATCGAAGACGGTATCTCCGGGTTTCCCTGAAGTGTACGGACGAGGCCCACTTCTTCATTTTTGGCACGAGTCGCCCGTTCCTCCGTGATCATTCCTTCGGCCTGCATCCGGGTAAGGATGTAGTTGCGGCGAGCTCTCGCCACGTCAGGATGGAGGATGGGGTTGTAGCGTCCCGGTGCCTGGGGCAGGCCGGCCAGCAACGCACACTGTGCGAGCGATAGTTGGGAGACGCTCTTGCCGAAGTACTTGATCGAAGCTGCTTCCACGCCGAAGGCCATGCTTCCGAAGTCCGTACGGTTCAAGTACTCTCTGAGGATCCATGTCTTGTCCTTACTCATTTCCAACCGCCTGGCCGTGAGGATCTCCCTTAACTTGACAGGGATGGAACGCCGCGATTTAGGACGCGAAATTTTGACGAGTTGCTGGCTGATGGTCGATGCCCCGGAGGGAATGCCCTTCCCGATGCCCAGTTGGGAGCCTGCGGCGCGGCAGGTGGCGATAAAATCAACGGCGTCATGTTCGAAGAAGCGCTTGTCTTCGGCGGCAAGAATGGCCTGGACGAGCTCGCAAGGCATTGCCTCCATACCCACAGGAAGGGAGAGTTTGTGTTCTTTGTCCGGGATGCGTGCGATTAATTCGTCATTCCGGTCGAGAACGACCAGTCCCTTCATCAGCGGTTCCCGAAGCGCCTCCGGGATAGGAAAGAACCACGGGAGTCCCCACCAGAACAAGGCGACTCCAAGCACGAGTCCTCCCACTGTCATGAGAAGCTTTCGGGCGACCGGGAGCAGAAGCCGGGGAGATGCTTTATTTGCTGCTTTCTGTGTTGGTGACGGTGAAACGTTCACTGATCGACAATCCATATACCTGAGGTTCGTACATCAGCTCCGCCTTGGCTGGGGGAACAGTCGCCTGGCCGGCGCGAACGACGCGTGCCAGATATGAGGCTCGGAAGGAGCGGCCTTCCGGCATATCGTCCACAAAGAAACGGACCTTGTCCTTGAAGAATTGCAGGTTGGATGTTTCCCTTGGATAGGAGAAGCCGTCTGGCATGGCTTCGGGATTTTGTTGGAGCCCGGGGTTGATAGCCTCGAAAGATGAAGGCATGTTGTCCTCAATGGCGACGTAGCGGTAACCCTGGTCTGTCGGGATGACTTCCAGCGTGATGCGCACCGTATCGCCCACGACGAAGCGCGAGGCGGGTGTCCACTGACCGTCCTTGCCCATGATCTCGTATTTGCGGAGAACCGTCATGCCCTTGTCCGTGATGCCGGGGAAGTCGATGCGGGTGGGTTTGCCCTGCGCCAGACAGTGACCGAAGACCTTGCCTTCGCCGGAGACGGTGAAGCTGCCCGGCGTGGTGAACGGCAGAGGGAGTGACTGGTTGACGGCTTGTCCACTGGCGGGTACGGTGAGGGGGCTGCCAGTCGTTTGACCGTTCCAGATGACAGTGGCATCCTGCTGGGTGGGACTGGCATCTTTCAGGAAGTGTGCTATGGCGATGAGATCCCAGGCGTTTTTCCAGGTCGTGTTGAAACGGGTACCGGAAGCATAGGGTAGGAAGAGTCTGTCGAGGCACTGCAGCGTATCTGTCCCCTGCGGCTTCAGAGCCGTTCTTGCGAGCAGTTCCAAAGCAGGGGAAATGTTGCCGCAAACGGTGTTTTCTTCCTGCGTGGGGAGGCGGTCCAGCATGGCGGTGGCGGCACTGCGGTGATTTCCCACGGGACTTTCCGAAAGGGCGAGAATTTCCAGCAACATGTCCGAGCGCGAGCCAGTTTTACCCGCTGAGTCGAGCAGCTTGTTGAAGTCGGCTTCGGTCAGGAGTTTGCTCTTTGCGCGCACCCACTGTGCCAACGGCTTGGCATCGACGTGGGGCAGATTATCGAGGCTCTTGTTGAGCCTTTTCAGAGCCTGTTCCGGAACGGGGATTCCTTCATCTTTGGCCAGCATCAAAACGAGGGCGGCATAGGGGGAGAACACGCAATTGCTTTCCCCGGAGTTCCAGTAGGGGAGAGCCCCGTTCGACCCCTGTCTCGTCAGGAGGTCGGCAACAGCCTTGTTGAGGGTATTCTTGCGCTTGGCCGTGGTATAGGTCGGGAAGTCCGGGCAATACTTCGAGAAGACATCGGCGTAGATCCACGGTACCATGGCGGAGGAGATCTGCTCCAGGCACCCGTATGGGTAGTTCAGAAGGAAGCGCATGCTGTCCGCCGTGAACACCAACGGGGAGGAGGACAACTCCACATTCAGCGAGCCTTTAACTTGCTGCAATTCGGGCGTGAGTGCCCCGGCGGGATCCCACGTCGTTGACTGGTCGAGGACGAAGGTGTGGCGTTCTCGAAGCAGAGGGGCGGGGAAGGTGACCGGGAAGCGTGATTCCACGCGGTCTGAGAGTCCCGCCGCATCGGTTTCGGGCAGGGGCTTGTTCTGTTCGTCAACCGGGCGGACAATCCAGGTCAGAGCGGCTTCTCCCGTCCCCGTGAAGGTGACGGGGAGCGAGGCGGTGGCCGTGCCTTTGTCCGGGATGGTGAGTGTGCAGGAGGCGGTGTTGATGCGGGCGATAGACGGGTCTGCCGATTCCAGCGTTACCTGCCATTTGCCTTGGCGGGAGGAGGTCTTGGAGAGCTCGACGGTAAGTTCCAGTTCGTCTCCCTGCGAGGCAAACATCGGCGTTCCGGGTTCTGCCATCACGGGCTTGCTGACGACGTAGGCGGATGTGCCCGTACCGAAGCGCGCGCCTTGGACGGCAACGGCGACAACGCGGTAACGCGTCAGGGTATCCGGGTTGGTGTAGCTGACCTGGAAGGAACCCTTGTCGTCGGTGACCAGGTCGGCCTTCCAGAATGCGCTGGGATTGAAGTTGCGGCGCAGGAGATCGGTATGATCGGAGTGCATGTTGAGCGCATCGCCGCCGCCGACGAAGATGCCTTTATTGTCGAAGCTTCTCGACGTCAGGTTTTCATCCAGAAGCCGCCCCAGCGGGGAGTGGGTTTTGACGCCTAGAATGCGCGTCTGGTAGAAGTGGTCCAGGGGCATGGGGTTCTTGTATCCCAGAATGGAGAGGATGCCTTCATCCTCGACGAAGAGGGTGACTTCGGCTCCCTTGACGGGCTGGTTGGCGGAGTCGGTAACTACCCCGGAAATTTTCTGCTGAGAGCCGGGCAGGACGCTGGCTTTAGGCGTGTTGCAAGCGACCTTGAGGCGGTATGCTTCAGGGTCAACCTTGAGGCAGCAGTATCCGAGTTTCAACTGGGGCATGCCAGCGATGCGTTCACTGTCGATGGCTCCCTTGACCAGAAAGATGGAGGCATAGACATTGGGGGCATCGCCTTCTTCGAGAGGTACCTCGACCGTGCTGTCCGTCAGGGTGACTCGCTTGCGGAAGGTCCTCATGACGCGATCGCGTTCCACCATGACGACTACGTCACCTTCAATTGGGGTCTGGAGAAGGATTTTGGCTGTGTCACCTGCCTTGTAAAGCGTCTTGTCCGGGACGAGTGTCATTCCCAGACCGTTGCGATACAGCCAGGGGGAACGCCCATCGCCGTACACCCAGTATTTGGTGGCGGTGAGGAAGGGGTGGCCTTCTTCATCCTGCCCGGTGATGGTAACGGTATAGATACCCGGCAGGTTGGCGGGAATGGTGACGCGCTTCGGCAGGATTGCTTCGGGGTGTGCCGGGTGAGCCTGGATGAGTGTTTCATCCGAGAATACACTGAATTGTTCGTCTTCGTTTTTGACCGTCGTATTTTCTCCGGAGAGGTAGCAGGTGGGGGTAAAGATCTGTCGTGTTACGTCGATTTTGACGGGAAGATCGCGGGAGTACGGCTTGCCGTCGAGGCCGACGGCGATCAAGTCCAGCTTGAGGGGGGAATCCGTGCTGATCAGACGGGAATTGCGCTTGAGTCCGACGTAAACCCTGGCGGGGTCGATGCGGGTGGAAGCGGAGCGGAAGACGGTAGTGTTGTTGCCATTGGTGACGAAACAGGATGCTTCGAGCTTTTGGGCTCGGTTTTGCTTGCCGCGCGACAAACAGAGTGCAGCGCGAGCCTTGCCTTCCATGTCCATGGCTCCGGTTTGGGTGTCGGAGAGGGACATGCTGTGCCAGTCGTCATTCCTGCCGTAGTAGTGAGCCCAGTAGTCGGAGTCTCCATTGCGATAATCTCCGAATTCGTAATCGGACAGGTTTTTCGGGTAAAAATTGACGGGGCGGGATCTCAGGAACCAGCTTACTTTGGCTCCGGAGGCCGGGATGCCCGTCAGATTGATGGCGGTGGCGGATACGGGAACGGTGGTGGCTCCCGGTTGAAGCGGGGCCATGTCCATGGCGACCTCGAAGCTCTGGCGTTTGAATTCGTGAACCGGGATGTCGATGGTGAACTCTCGGTTGGTCTGTTCCCATTGGCGTTGCGCGTAGTCAAGATCGTTGAAGGATGCATCATCGTAGAACGAGATCGCCTTTTTGTCCTTCTTGTTCTTCGGGAAGTACAGGGTAGCCGTGTAATCGCCCGTGACATCGTCGGGAAAGGTGACGGTAATGTCGAATGTACCTTCCGGCGAGATGTGAACGGGCTGTTGTGCAAAGGTTTGTCCATTGGCTGGCGACTGAATCGAGAAGACGGCCTGGGCATACTCATCAGTATCGGCGAGAATATCGTTGCCGCGCAGGGAGCGGACGATTCCCTTGATGTGGGCCTGTTCTCCGGGTTTGTACAGGTTTCTGTTCGTGAACATGAATACGGTGCGGCGGGGCAACTTCGCCAGATCCTCCTTCGATTCATCCATCCAGTAGGGGGGCTGGACGATGTCGGAGGCCCAGGTGGATATCTGTCCTTGATCCAGGGAGAGAGTCAGCGAGTCGTTGCCGGAGAACAGACGGAGCATCTCGGCATTGTCGGGCACCTCCATCTTGCATAAGCCATTCTTGATGTTTCCGCGAGCCAATACCTGGCCGTTGTTGTTGGTGATCTGGCAATTGCCGTTGTGGAGGGCCTTGCCGGACGAGAGTCTGTAGGCATACACGGAGATGGTGTCTCCTGCCCGCTTCCACAACATGCCCAGGTCAGTTACCTGGACGAGTGCCTGTGCCGTGCAGGATACGGTGTCGCGGTCGGAGAAGCGAAAGGAATCCCACCCGTTCCCACCGAATTTTTTGTAGGCTTTCAGGGTGTTTTCCGGGGCGTTGCCTGTGATGTTGACGAGGTACATTCCCGGGGCAATTCTCCGGGAGAAGAGCTCGTCGAAGGAAAGTGCCATTTTGCCTGCGGTAGTATCAATAGAAACTTCCGGGGATTCGAATTCATAGGGCAGGAGATCGTAAGGAAGCAGGCGCATTTCCCTTTGTTTGACAGATTCGTCTTTGCGGTCGTCTCCGGCGTTCTCATAGTAGCGGGAATAATGGGCGAGAGCCTGGGGGGCATACGAGAAAGGCAGTTTTTTGGCCTTCACGCTGATATTCTCGAGCATGCTGTAGTCGATCTGGAAGCTGTGCGTTCCATCCGCCAGCATGATGGAGTTGCCGGCATCCAGATCGACGGACGGATCGTCCTGTCTGACTTCAGCCTCCGCGCCACACCTCTCATTGGAAAGGTACTGTCCGTCGATGGCGACCAGTCCTTCGGCTTTGACCTTGCATTTAAAGGGCGTATCGCCATCGATGGCAATTGGGATGCTTGAGGTGAAGCTACCTCCGCTACGGCCATATTCATCCGGTTGAACGACTTTATTGGAGTCCAGATAAAAGGTTATTTCCTCATCGCCCAGCTGGACTGTTTTGGCAAGGCCGTTCGGGGTGTTGACAGCTTCCTTGCCGTCCGCCCAGATGGTGATTTTGTCCCGGAAAATGTCGAATATATCTTTCGTGGCAATGGGGACGGATGTATGCAAGATGAATCTCTTGCCATTGTTTGTCACGTAGCCGGAATTAATCGCAAATGTATTGATGTCGAGTATCTGCACTGTTGCTCCTTTCTTGGGCTTGTCGAAGGGCGCGGGTGGTGCTTGTTCGCGGATGGTGACACTGTAGCGATGACCGATGGTCAGGGGTGATTCCGGAATGAAGCCCAGGACGACCGGGACGGTATCTTCCGGCGCATATCCCTTGTTCTTCTGGAGCCAGCTTTTCAGCTCTTGGGAGTAAAAAGAGTTGTTTTTCTTCTCCAGCTCCATGGCTTCGGCGACAGTGAATCTTATGGCTTTGGCCGGGATGGTCTCTTTGTTGGAGTTATCCGTGAACACGGGCTTCTCGAACTGATCGGCTGTGATGGGGATGGCTGCCTTGATATACACAATGGGAAGCCTGCCCCGGTTACTGAATGTCTCGACCGAAAAATCGTTGAATAGCTTGCCATGGGATTGGCTCAGTACTTCAGGCAGAGCATTACCGGAGATGTAACGCGCGGACGGATCTGCCTTCCATGTGTAGATGGAGCGGAAGGGAGGCTCTTCACCAACGGTGATGGCGGTGATGTTCGGGGTTTCCCATGTGGCTTCGAATTGCAGGGCTGGTTCCGTTTTCAGAAAATCGCTTGATACGGGTGTACCCACCTGTTCTCGTTCTACGACGGCTTCATCGAAGACAATCAGCATTTTTTTATCCTTCATCATCATCTCACCATTTTGATGGTAAATGACTTTTGGGATAGCATCCGCTACAATGGCAGATGTGAAAAAAAGGCTTAACAAAACCCCATAAAAGCGAACATTCATTTGTCCGTTTTTATGGGTAAAAAATACTTGATTTACAAGAACTTTATCCGGCTTTACGTCGTTTTTCACGAAGGATCATTTTTCTTCTTTCCCGGGAGTGATGAACAGGCGTTCGCTGAGGGACAATCCGTACACCTGGGGTTCGTACATGAGTTCGGTTTTGGCGGGTGGAGTGGTTGCTTCCCCGGTGCGAACGACGCGGGCGAGGTAGGTGGTCTGGAAGGAATCCTCCTTTCCCATGTTGTCTTCAATGGCGACATTGCGGCAACCCGCCCGCTTCGTGGTGACGATCAGAGAGATGCGTACGATGTCTCCAAGGTGCAACTCGGAGGCCGCCTTCCATGTATTATCGTCTTGCAGCACTTCATAGGTACGTGTAACGCGCATGCCTTTGCCTGTGACGCCGGGGAAGTCGATTTGCCCGGGCTTGCCTTCGGCTTGGATATGGACGTAGGCTCTCCCGTGACCGGAGACGGCGAGGCTGCCTGCTTCCTTGCAGGGGAAGGGGAGTGTCTGGCTGACGGATTTGCCATCGGTGGGGACGCTGGCAGCAGTATTGGGCGACAGTTTTTTCCAGCCGAGGATGACATCCTGTGTCGGTGCAGGGGCGGTTTTGAGGAATCCTGCACGGGCTTTCCTTTGAAGTCGTTGCCCTGATCATCCTTCCCGGTGATGGAAAGAACGGCGTTTTCCTGTGTGGGCATACCGATGGTATTACCTCTTAAATTGCGGACGAGTCCTTTGATATGGGCTGTTTCTCCGGGCTGGTACATGCCTCGGCCGGTGAACATATATACTTGGCGGAGATCATACTGGTCGATGTCGATTCCAGGGAGATCCAATTCACCGGGGAGTGTTTTGACGTTTTCAGCATAAAAGCTTAACAAGTCAATATTATGACGATTACGGAACGGGTCCGAGGAAGAATCTTCCATCAAACTGGAATGGTCGAACGGTTGAGTGAGGGCATCATTCTCCGAGTTGATGCGGATGATGTCGGTCCCTTCCGGGATACTGAGTTTAGCCATGCCCTTGTCGATCTTTCCTTGGGTGAGTACTTGTCCATTGCCATCCATCAATTGTGCCATGCCATTTTGTACGGCTTTCCCCATGCATTCCTTCGCAAAAGGAGCTCGCCGTGGAAAAAGGAGGAAACATTACTTTTTTGTCTGTAAATCGGGCGGAATCCAAGTCTCTCCTTGACTATGGAAAAGAGGTAGGGTATGAGCTAAGTTTCCCAAGAATTTGATAATCGTGAATACAGATTCCTCCATACTATTCGGTCACATTGACGACTTCCTCTGGATTCGATGCTCGGGCCGCGGCTCCTTTGCCAACAGTCCGCTGGTCAAGGACATTGCTGAACCTTTTATTAACGACGGCGGCAGATTTGTGATCATTGACCTGGAAGTCTGCGTTGGCGTTGATTCTACATTTATGGGGACATTAGCCGGCATTGCACGGCGCTTGATTCCATTGGGCGGCAGTGTGCAGATCGCCTCCCCTACGGATCGTGCCCGTGCGGCTCTGGAAGGCCTTGGCCTGGATGCCCTGCTGGATATAGAGCCTCCCTCCGCTCCCTGGCGCGGCCATTTGGATCAGATCCGCAATCATCTTCAACCAGCCGTTTTGGGAGACGCTCCCCTGCGCGGCGTGGAGCAAACGAGGCACGTTTTAGATTCTCATTTGACGCTGAGTGAATTGAGTGAAGATAATGCCGCCAAGTTTAAAATGGTAACGGAATGCCTTCGCAAGGAGCTCGATAAACATTCCGACGAGTCCTGATTACCTGTAGAATTATCGTTTCATGGACGTATCCGGATCATGGCCCGGAGATTCCGGTGTCGGAAGTCTTGCCTTTTCCTATGCGGAATGGACACATGCGTCTTGTGTCCGGGAATACCGGCTGGATCGGACAGATCTTCCTCCGGAAATTCAAATTCAGATTCTTTGGCTGGAGGGATTGCTGGGACGGGAGTTTACCGATGATTCTGGTCGCAAGGTTGCTGTGCTGGATCCGGGGAGTTGGAACAGGAATGCCGGTCCGGACTTTTTAGGAGCCCGTATTGCTTTTGATGGCGATGTCGTCCGGGGAGATGTGGAATTGGATGCCACCCCCGAGGACTGGGAGGAACACCGCCATGGCTGCAATCCGGCGTTTGACCGGGTTGTACTCCATGTTTCCTGCCTTCCGCCGGCACATGGATGGTTTACACGTAATTCCCGGCACACCCGGGTGCCTCTGGCGGTCATTCCGGAGAGGATCCTGGTCGAAGCGGCGGCATTGCCGGCTTCGGATGTTTTCGTACCTCCGTGCGGTGCGTGTTCTCCTTTGTTTCAAACAATGTCGACAAGCCAGGTGGAGCGTGTGATGCTGGCTGCGGCTGCTTACCGCATGGAACGCAAGAGGAAGGCTTGGCGCATACTGGCCGGAGCGGTGGGAGAGGAACAGGCTCTTTTCGAACTTCTGGCGGAAACGCTTGGCTACCATGCCAACAAGGCTGCCATGAAACATTTGGTGCGGAGGGCTCCTCTGAAGGAAATCAGGGGTAATTCCGAGGCTTTTTTATTTGGAACGGCTGGTTTCCTGGTGCCTGTCCTCCCGGAATCGTGTTCTGACGAAACGAGGCTTTACCACAAGAAACTCTGGGATTGCTGGTGGATGAACAGGGAGCGCCTGGAACTGGCCCCGGAACGGGCCGTGAGATGGGTTTTGTCGGGAATTCGTCCCGCCAACCATCCCCAAAGGCGTGTGGCGGCTTTAGCCGTGCTCGCCTCCCGGCTGGATGAGTTGCATGCGTTGTGCTCCATGAAATGTGTTCGGAGTTTGCAGGAATTCCTGGCGGGTATACGGCATCCTTATTGGAGTTTCCATACGACGCTGCCGTCCAATCGCCGGACATCCCCTCTTTCCTTGATCGGGAAGGATCGCTCTCTGGACTTTGTCATCAATCATGTTCTGCCCATGGACGATACTCCGGAAGCTTGGAATCTTTATCTGCAAATTCCTGCCGGGCAGACGAGTTCACGAGTTGAAAAAGCGGCTATGCGCCTGTTGGGAAAACGGGACGACTCCGGGCAATGGCTTCGCAAAGCCTGGATGCACCAGGCTCTGTTGCAGCTTGATGCGGATTTTTGTGGTAAATCCCCATGTGAAAAATGCCCGCTCCCATCACAAGTCCCGGAATGGTTGTGACGAGAATGGGCAATGGATACCAGGAATGATCCCGTACCTGCTGTTATCTCAACAGGTACGGGAGATAGGTTAGCAATATAACCAGAAGCTGGATGAAGACGATGAACTGGAAGACAGAACCTGATCATCAGGGTAGGGATCAGCCCATGAGCTGGAACTGTATTCATCACCGGATCCGCTGGAATCCAAGGAACTGGACGGTGGCGGCATGCTGGAAGAACTCCGTTGCGTGATGGTAATGGTGTTCTTATAGGGTGTTCTCGGATTATTGACGTCGTCCGCATTGTCGGCGACGGTGACTGTCCAGAAACAGGTCCGGTCTTTAACTTGGCCGTCGTGACAGGTGATATCGAGGTAATACTCGTTATTGACGAATCTCGTCGTGACGACAGCCGGTTTCACCCAGCTTTGGTCGCCTCCTATTTTGAAGTATTTTTTGTTGGATTTCATGTAGCAGTAGGCTTTTCCGTTTTCGAGCAGGGTGACGAATCCGGGGAAAAGCCCCAACTCCTCATCTCCGAAAAGATACGGAGGAAAATCCGGCCCCGTTGCGGAAGGCGGATCGTAGATGTGTGCTACTGAGTCGGAGAATACGTCTGAGTTTGAACTTGTACTCATATATTTGTTTTCTATTTGGTTATTATTTTTATATGGAATCGGTTGTTGCTGAATGCAGCCGACTGTTAAACAATAGAGATTTTTAGAACGTTTGACAAATAATGTCGAATTGTCTTATTCCCAACTATTTGTAAATAATTTATATGAATGACAAGATGTGCCGCGGCGAAATTCTACCCGGAATCGGAAAACGGCGGATTTTTCCATTAAAGAAGGGGTTGTCTCACCCGTTTGTGAGACAACCCCTTCCTGTTTTTTGATGCTGTTTCCAGATAGGATCCGGGATCAGAATGTGTAGTGCACGGAGGCGTTACAACCCTGGTTAAGCATGCCGGAACGGTATTCTAGGTCATAGGCTGCTCCTATGGACCATTCCGGGGTGATGACCCAGTTTACACCGGCTCCTGCTTTGAGGGCATTGCGTCCGGGATGGATACCGTCGGCCTTGATCGTATCACCATAGGAATCCAGCTTGACGGAAGGATTGTTGCGGGATACGTCTCCGACATAGGCTACGGTTGCAAAGGGCAGGAGGCACTGTCCGTTGCCAAGACCATAGCGGGCTTTCCAGGTAATGCCGACGGGGACGCTCCAGTTTTGCATGGAACCGTCTTTGTAGCTGATACGGCCTGTGCCGTAGTTTTGGGTGAAGTCGTCCTGTGCTCCATGGACGAAGTCGATTCCCGCGAACGGAGTCAGGCTATGCTTGTCGTTGATCTTGATTTCCCAGGTTGCCTGAAGAGCGAACTGGAAGACGTTGTCGTCCCATTTGGCATGGGCCGGAGAGCCGATGACAGTGGTATCCGCCTTGTTCTCAATGGATCCGTAGGCAAAGGCAGTCTTGATGCCCCAGGTATTCCGGGCGTTGACTTCTTTGAGATAGCTTCCGTAAAGGGCGACCATCATGGCGTCCTGGTCGATCTTCCCAAGCCCATTGTCGGCCTTGTTGGAACCGAATGTCTGGCCGACGGCCAATCCGGTAGTCCATGCCTTGGCGAAGGAATAATCTCCACCGACGGTATAGCCGCCTCCATTGTAATCGAACCCGCTGCCATTCTTGGACATGCTGGTGAAGTCACCCAGTCCGGCGACCCAGACATTGCCGCGTCCCTGATGGGGGAGGCTGGCCTGGGAAGAGGCGGTATGTGAGAAGTTGGAGACGCTCCGGGTGCTGCTCCATAAAGCGTTGGCCAGGGTGCTTGCCTCGGCTTCCTTGATGGATTCGGCCGTTTGGCGGTCAATGGTTCCCGTCATGATCAGCTGATTGCCGATCCATGAGAGGGAGTATTCCTTGAGAATGTCCGTTGCTCCGTCAAGCTTCGAAAAAACGGGAGTGTCTGTTCCCGTGACGGAGGAAGCTCCCGAGGCATCGATCAGATTGAGGCGGATGTCCGTGCTGTCAGCCGTCAGCAGGTTACTGCCCAGCTCAAGGACGACTTCCGGTGCATTCCAGACAAGACTGCCCTGAATGTCCATGGCGGAGTAGGTACCGGTTCCTTTGTTGCTAGTCGTAGCGCGTGTCGTGCCGTCGATGAAGAACGTCACGGAACCTCTATCGACGGACAGTCCGTTCCGGTAGTCCTGGTAACCGGGGCTGTTGCCGACATAGAGTCCGGCTTGCGACAGGGTGACACTGTCGGTGAACGTCCCGCTGCCTTTCAGCTGGCTGCCTTCGTGGACAGTCAATGCCCCTTGTACGGTGGCATCGCGCAGGACGAGTCCGGCCTGGGATTCGCTGCCCACGGTTACGGTGCCTCCCTGGGTACCCAACATGGCATCCTTTCCGTCCAGTTCCAGCGTAGACTGGTCGATGACGGCTTCTTGAACGATGTAGCTGCCTGTTGCCTTGACCGTACCGTTATTGGCCTTAACGGTCAATTTACCGGCAGGAGTGGAACTATCGGAGCCGGAGATGCTGTAACCGGCCGTTCCGGCGGCATTCCAGACCATTTCCTGTCCATTGCCCATGATGAGGTTGCCGCTTTCGCCGCTAACCTGGCTGGAGGTCACGCTCGTCATGTTTGACTGGGACAAATCCGCCGTCCCGCCCGAGAGAGTCAGGGAGGCATCTCCCTTGATCGAATCGACGATGATCGTAGATCCTTCTCCGATTTGGACATTGGAGCCGTCGGGAATTTCCACCGGCTTGTCGGTACCGGCGAGGATTTTGCCGGAAAGCAGGTAGGAAAGCGTGTAATCGTCTGGGTTGAACCCATTGATCAGCTGGGAGAATAAGGCTTTTTGACCGTCGAAAATCTGCTCGGCGTTGATATACCATGTAGTATCACCCGTATTTGCGATGGTGGTGCCCAATCCGGCTCCGGCATCGGCTGTGACGGTGATGCTGCTGCTTAGTCCGGTGGAAACGGGAGTCAGGATACTGCCGAAAAGGATCAGGTTGCCTGTTGTAAATGTTTGTCCGTCAGATACGTGGATTGTTCCCGTACTGTTGATGGTTCCTTGGTTGGTGATACTTGCTCCGTCGCACAGGAATGATAGATCGGAGGAGGTCAGCGAGGAACCGACTCCAATGTTCAGTTCATTGACCAAGTCTCTTTGTCCGGTGATTTCCCAGTGGGCGGGGGTATGATCCGCTCCTACAGCCATTCGAACATAGGAAACGGTATCGCCACGATTTTCAGCCATGTTGATAGTTGTTCGGATGTCGTAGTCGAAAACACCCTTGGAATCGGTCGTGCCTCCCAGGAGATTGATGGCATCCTGGCCGTCGCCGGATCCTCCCAGTTCGACAATGCCGTCAATTTGGGCACCGGCGTGGAGTGTCAGGATATCCGCCAGGTTGTAGATGTTCAGTTGTCTGCTGGCTGCGTCGATTATCTGGCCCGATGAAGCGAAATTTTGCTGGTAACAACCGCTGAACAAGGCATAAACTTTGTCGGAGCCCTCTGCTCCCGTGGCGGAGATTTGGGCATGTTCGCCAATTTCCGTGGTAATACCAAGCCCCATAATTGCGAAGGAATAATCCCCTCCTGTTGTAGCCCGGACGGTCCCGTCAAGTTTCCCAGTTGTAAGGCGCCCATGGGAATATATGGCATATGCGGCGGCTTTGTCCGAGGAGGAAGCCGTGATGGAACCGTTGATTCCGAGATTTCCCATGGTGACGCTGCTTTCGGAATATATGGCTCCGGAGATGCCGGAGACTGCCGATGTAGAAATGTTGCCATTGACGGATCCAATTTCCAGTGTCGCGATAGTATTGACAGCCATGGATCCGCCGTCTTTACCCGTGAAGAAGGCAAAAGCATCCGCTCCCGCACTTTCAACGGTCAGACTGGAGCCTTCCCCGAAGTCTCCGGTGATAATACCCCATTGAGCGGCAAGACCAACGGCGGAAAGGCGCTTGGATATATCTTCGCTCTTGGACTGTACATGAATATGGCCGTCCATATTGCCCAGTTTGTTGACGGTAATGATACCGGGCATATCGCCAACGGTGATGTCCCCCAAGACCAGGAAACCATAGGAAGCGCTTAGAGCGCAGGCTTCAAACCCCCCGGTTTGTACGGAAATGTTGGATGTCGATGCGATGGATCCGATGACAAGATTACTGCGGATGGTCGAGTCATTGCTCAATGCCGTCAAGGCATAGGCAACATTGCCGGTTTCCGATGTGACGGAGATATTTCCTGCAATGGCGTTCTTGATAGTTAAACCGGTTTTGGCATACATGCCGTATGAGGAGAAATTGCCCGTGACGTCAATGTTGCCCGTACTTCCGATGGAATCGAGGGTGATATCTCCCGTTTTAGCCCACAGCCCGTAAACTGTCGTGCCATGGCCCAGCACTTTGACGGTACCGTCGATGGAGCCGGTAATACCTATGCTGCCGTTTTCGGTGGAGATACCGTAGAGGCGGCCCGCCTTTTCCGGTTGGGGGGTGGCAACGATGATTTTCCCGCTAGCCTGGATGCCTCCCAGGGCGATATCTCCGGATTTGGCGTAAATTCCATAGCCGTACGCGGAGGCACCGGTAGTTTCGTTGTTGACGCTTGCGGTGATGGCTCCGGCTATAGAATCCCGGATGGAGATCCCGCCCGAGGTTGTAGCGATGGCATAAGCGTAGTTCCCGGATACTGAAGCACTGATCGATGCACTGGACGTGATGGTATCAATACTGATGGCACTGGAGGCACTGATCCCATAGGCATAATGTGCGGACGATGTTGCCGAAATGGTCGAACTGATCGTACCGATGGGTTGGGTATACCCGTAAGCTGTTATTGGAGAGGAATAATTTCCTGCTCCATCAACTACTAGCGGGGAGGTGATATCTTCTGCATGGGCAGACACGACCATGCCGGAAGCGGCAAGGGACAGGGCTAGTCCGCAGAGGATAGTTCTGGCACTGCGGCGGGAATGACTGGGCATTCCGGAGGAGCAGGCCGGTTCGTTCCCGAATGGGTACGAAGATGCGTCGTTGCCTTTCAGGGAAGGTAACCCGTCATGATGAGCTTCAAGCAAGTGAAGCGCTGGAGTATAATTCATGGTTTGGTCTAGACTGCCGGAAAACCCGCCGGCGGTTAGTAATAACTCTCAGGCTGGCGATCTGGCTTCATGAATTCCTTGGCATGGAACCCACATACAGTGGCGGTACCGCTCCGGATTTACACCGGATTCCCCATCTATTCCCTGTCCGTGCGACGGACTTCCCAGAGAGGAATGTCATGATAACGGATTTGACATCCGTTACAATCCTAAAGTAGAGAATGTATTATATTGCTGATTGTGAGTGATATGCGGGAATATGAATCATGCTGGACTATTTCCGGGAAATAGAATGGTAATTTCCGTGATATCCTGTGATTAAACCATGCGCAGGCTTCATCTGGCGGATGTCAAATACGCCCTCCAATCCAGCTGCCGTCAATTCCTGGAGAGGAATTGAAACCGGGAAATTTCTTCCAGAGACATGATATGCTCAATGCCACAGGCAACTTCATCCGCACGCGCTTCTTCCATGTCCATCTTGCTCATAAGAAATTCTTTCACCATGTTGTGGCAAGAGATGACGCGATCGGCTTGTTTCCGGCCTTCCCGGGTGAGCGTGATGGGGCAGTATTGTTCGTATGCCACCAGTCCCCGTTCTTTTAGTTGTTTCATGGCAAGCGAAACAGAAGGTTTTGTAACGGTCAACGCGTCGGATATATCTCCTACCGTGGCACATCCTTTTTCCAGCTCAATGTGGCGGATTGCTTCCAGATAGTCTTCCAGGCTGTTGCTCAGTTCCAGTGTGGAGATTTTTTTGCGCATGAGAACAAGTGTTAGGTTTATCTAACAACACTAGGGATCGAGACACTCGAAGTCAATTTTTTCTTCTGAAATCCATCTGAATATCGATGGAAACCGATCTTTCAAATGTCTTAAATTAGATTGAACTAATTTTTATTTCTGGAGAATTTTACTGCATGGATTACATATAAATATTTAATAATAATGGTATTATGTATTTGAAAAGAGAAGGGCGATCAAGGGTGTTTCAGAGGGGGGGCGAGGAAAAGAGTTGACTAAATGTTAGTCAAAGCTAACTTTGCTGTGTTGCGTGACTCCTTCTCATGCGAAATCCGGGAAATTGCTGCTTTCGGTCTGATGCGGTGGAACCGGGTCAGCCATCCAAAGGGTGGATCGTGAGGAGGAGGAGCATAAGCGGCAAATACTATCAAAGAAACAGCACGAACTATGAAGACTAGCTACCTGATACCCGCCCTGATGACCTGTTCCGGCCTTTGCATGGTCGGCTTGGCATCGGCAGCCGTTTCCGACGTCGCTCCGGTAGTGGAGGCCCCCACCGAAGGCAAAGGCTCCATTCTGAATGACATTGATTTGTTCGGAGATGAATATGGCGATGAGAGTACGCCCATACCCAATGATGCATTGACCAGGGCATTGACGGATTTGCACAAGAGCGCCTACGAGAAGGCTAGGTTGCAATTTGTGCTGGAGCAGGCATTTCTGTATACCCGGGGGCAGCATTCAGCACCGGAAACCGCATCTTCCCAGAGCTGGTATAAGTTGCACGCACAAGCCGGTTTGCAATTAATTTCTTCCGACCGTCACCAGGGCACGTGGATCAAGAGCGAGCTTTCCGGTTCCGTGGCTATGAACCGTCACACGCATCGTACGACTCTTGACGATTCGTGGGGAGCAAGTGGTCCTGCCAATTGCGACGTTTTCGAGGACGGGTATTTTTACATTCCCGAACTTCTTCTCACCCAAGGGTTTCTGGATGGACGTCTCGTCATTATGGGAGGTATTGTCAATCAAACGAATTACTTTGACGCCAATACCTATGCCAACAGTACGTTCGGACAGTTCGGCGGGGCGCCTTTCGTGAATAACCAGGTGCTGCCTTTGGGGGATTCCAATTTCGGTTTTGTGACGCAATACCAGTTTAACGAGAATTGGTTTGTCCAAATTGGCGGCAACATGATGGATAATGAACCGCAACGCAATCCCTTCCACAATACACGGGGCGATTGTTTCAATGTGATTGGTGAAATTGGCTGGACGCATGAGAAGGCCTTAGGCATTGGAACGGGAACCTACCGTTTGCAACCGTTCATGTTCCATGCGGATGGCGAGAATCACGGAGGCGTCGCTTTGAACCTGGAACAGGATCTCGGTGACAGCCCTTTTGCTCTATTTGCTCGTGCCGGATGGTGCAGTGCGGAAGTTGGCAATGTCTGCGGTGCGGAAGTCCAGGCCTCGGCCGGGGTGATTTTCAAGAAGCCGTTGGAGGTGATGACGGGGTTGAAGGAAGCCGACGGCAACTTCCTGGGAGTCGGTTTCTCCGTGAGCAAGCCGGATGGCGATACGCTGGCGGAAGAACATTCTGCACATGACCGTGAAATGATTCTGGAATGTACGTATAGTTTCTCTATCACACCCTATTGCCTGATTCAGCCCGCTTTCCAGTATGTGAAGAATCCTTCCGGTCGCGATGATGTGGATTCGGCCAGCATCTTCTCCATCCAATGTGTGGTGACGATGTAAGTACGAATGTGTCTGCATATGACCGTTTCATCTTCCTTGTCGTGCATGTATAGAGAAGTTCATCCTTCTATTCCGCATCGGCATTGAAGGGGTCTTGATGACCCAGCAACGCCGCTTTCTCAATTAAGCAGGGGGGAGCGGCGTTGTTTTTTGTTTATCGCAAAGGAAGAGAGAGGCGTTTGAAACGTCTGTGTTCCTGAACGGGTTGGGTTTTCTTGTCGGGCGAAGATACCGTAGTTTTTCCCGGGGTAGAAGCAGTGACGGATTGGTTCTGTACGGTTTCCGAGCGGGCGGTGTTTGCCTGGCAAGCCCCTGTTAACAGGCAGCCGAGGCTCAATATAAGGCAAATGTATCGATTCATGATTTGTTGTAGGCGACTGGTTGTAGCCGCTGATCGTTAGATTAGCATGTATGTCCATTCGTTGAAAGGTTTTTGGATTGACTAACAACAAGTTAGGCAAACTTAACGCACGGAATGGAGTTATGGTGAACAGTTTAGGAAACGGTGAATTTATGACAAACGGCAATGACATCGGAGTTCCCTGCATGGGATTGGATTGTACCGGTGATGAAATCCAGAGAAAAAAAAGAGCTCCGGAATTTGAACTCCGAAGCCTTTGAAAACACGGGAGAAACAGTGTCCTTTTCTGGAACTTACTTCTTGGTGTTTTTAGTAATGGTTTCCTTGTAATCAAGCGCCTCTTTTTCGACATCCTGATGGATGAAGACGGGAGTCCCGAGGGAGGTCTCCTTATACAAGATTTTTGCCGTGGACGGCTGGAGGCGGATGCAACCGTGAGAAACGGGACGGCGGCGGACATTGCCGACATGAAGTCCGAGTCCGGCTCCTGTCAGACGCTGCCAGTACGGCATGGGAGAACCGACAAATTTACCGCCTTCGGGAACCGGATCGGTTGCGTTGGCGTTGGAGTCGATGCATTTGCCATCCGCATCGTACATTCTACCGTACAAGTTGGATGTATGATCGACTTCCTTGGCGATGACTGTATAATTTCCTGCTTTGGTCGGGAAGGCGCTGACGCCTGTCGAAGTCGGAAAGTCGATGGCAACCTGATGATCAATGTAGAGTCTGCCGCGCTGTTCCTTAAGACAGATGTGAATTTTCTTCTGATGCTTGCCGGGCAGATTCAGGAGAGTTTTGTCGATATAGGTGCCGTAGGTCTTAGGGTAGTCCTTGCTTGCCACGAAGTGGGCATAACTTGTCGGCGAAAACGGATTAACGTAGGAAGGATCTTGCTTATTCAATTGCCGGGGAGCGACCTCGTCAACCTGTTCTTCCTGCAGGGAAGAACAGGCTGTTAACAAGGAAAATCCAAGGACAGGAAGCAAGCGATAAAAGGTAGCTGTCATAAGAAAGGGATCTCCCGGCAATTATTTGCGGGGGATGGACAGCTTCTGGTTGATGCCGATCAGATCGGATTTCAGGCCATTTGCTCGCTTGATGGCGGTAACAGTTGTTCCATAGCGTTTGGCAATGGCTCCGAGCGTGTCACCCTTCTTGACGGTGTAGGTTCTGGAGGAAGATCTCTTGGGTGTCGATTTTTTGGAGCCGCTCCTGGTGTTCTTCTTGGCAACAGACTTCTTGCTGCTGGAAGAGTTGCTTACCTTGGGCTTGGCGGGAGGATTGTATGTGTACGGATTGTCAGTTCCGGAAACGGAGTTGTAGACTCCGGTTTCGCTCGTGTCTGCATTTTCCGCGATCCACGGAGGAATGGTGCCGCTGGCGATCGGATCTGCCAGTTCGGGTTCGTCGGGATAACCACTGTTTTGGTGGGTACAGGAAGAGAAGGACACGGCTAGAGCCGCGCAAAATGCCGGAATAATGAACTGCGCTTTCATGCTGCCAGATTGCATATCAGAATGACGGGGGACAATTCAAGGCGCGAGCGCGTTTTTATAACTTTTTTTTCAATCCTGGGATATTGAAGAAGCTGATGGCCGTATTTGTTGTGATTTCAGAGAGTTGTTGCAGGGAAACATTCCTGAGTTTGGCGATGAATTCGGCCGTCTTGACGAGATGGGACGGTTCATTTCTTTTTCCTCGTAACGGTACCGGGCTGAGATAGGGGGAATCTGTCTCCAGCATCAGGCGTTCCGGCGGGCACCAGGCAGCTACGTCGGGAAGGTGTCCGGCGTTTTTGAAGGTCACAACCCCGGTGAAAGAAATCAAACCGTCCACGAGGTCGAAAATCTGCCGTGCATGGCTGATTGTGCCGATAAAGCAGTGGAAGACGGGACGGACCCGCCCGGCGTATTGTTTTGCGATGGATAGGGCATTCCGGAAGGAGGAGTCTCCTTCACGGTCTCTTGTATGAAGGACGATGTTGATCCCCAGTCGGGCAGCCAGTTCGAAGTGGTATTCCAGGGATTCGTGCTGGCGGGTCTTGTAGACGGTTTCGCTGCATTCCCTGGGAGCGGGGTAGAAATAATCGAGACCGGTTTCTCCAATGGCGGCCGGGGTGATATCGGCGAGCATGGCCTCCAGTTGCAGCGGCCAGTCGTCGGTGGTTTCCATGACATCCATAGGGTGCAGTCCCAGACAAGCGGAAACGGCATCCGGGAATTCCCTTGCCCATTCGATACTTCCTGACCAGTCTTTCTGGCAGGAACCGAGGGTGACCATGTGAAGGACTCCGTTTTCGACGGCTCTCCGGATCAAGTCATGGCGCTGGTCGGAAGCGAATTGGCGGGAAGCCAGGTGGCAATGGGTATCGATGAGCATGGCGGGAAAAGGAAGGGGTGAACACTGCGAGAACTAAGGCATTTTTCGCACCGGGGAAAGGGAATTTTACAAAACATGCGATGACACGTTTTCTGGTGAACCGGGTATTTTGCCGCTTGAAAGGCGTTCTCTTTCGTGTCAGTGCGTATAGGCATGCGCTTGATGTTATTGACGAGTGTTCTGGCTGCCGCGTGTATTTGGATAGGCCGGGCACAAGCTGGTTCTGTCCCTTTTGCGGCTTTTCCTGGGCAATCAAGTCTTGATCTTTCGGCATCGGCTCCTCAGGAACGGGCTTCCTTCGGCATCCAGCTGGATAACGATTTATTTGTCGGTAGCGACTGTAATTACACGAACGGTATCCGTTTTGCCTATTTATCGGAAAGTACCCCGGTGACGGGTTCCAGCTTCTGGGACTGGCAGGCTTTCGGTATGGATCGGACGCCGGCTCTGAGAAACCAATGGGCACTGACGCTGACCCAGCTCATGTTCACTCCCGAGAACAAGTCCAACATGCCCCTGTATGGAGAACATCCCTATGCCGGGTATCTGGGCCTTGGGTTCGGCAATCTGGTCAAAAACGAGGATAGAGCCAATTCTCTCGAATTCCAGATCGGCGTTACGGGCAAATGTTCTCTGGCGGACGATGCCCAGTATACGGTTCACCATTTCTGGGAGATGGATCAGTGGCCCGGCTGGCAGTACCAGATTCCGTCCGAAGTTGTATTTGAAATGTATTTCAAGCGGTTTTACCGCATCTCCGGTTTGGAATACAAGCATCCCTCCGGATTTGCAACGGATGGATACGGCTATTGGAATGTGGATGCCGGGACCGTTTATGTTCGCGCCGGAGGTGGGGCTGCCTACCGCTTTGGCTATAATCTGCCCAATGATTCTCCTACGGAATATTCCCTGAACGGAGCTAATTTCCAGACTTCGCCTTTTGTTCGGAATGAACGGTCGATATCCGACTGGAGTGTTTACGGAACCGCAGCCTTGGGGGTCCAGGGCGTGGCCTACAATGCCTTTCTGGATGGTCCCGTCTTCCATAACTTCCCAAAATATGTGACCAAATACCCTGTCGTGGGCAATGCCTCCCTGGGGGTAGGCATGCGCTACAAATCCTTCGAAGGATTTTTCGGATATCAATGGGTTACGAAGGAATACTCGACTCAAAAGGGAATCCATTGCATCGGTACGATCGAATTGCGTTACCTGTTCTAACGAGTTTCCGCTTCCTGTCCCTGCCTTTTGTACGCGATGTGCATGATGGGATGGCGTTTTTCTTTCGGGAAGGGGAAATTTTGCTTGTTGTAGAATTATTTTGTTTTGTAAACTAATATACTTCGCAGCACCTGCAATCCTCTTATTCCGATGAATTTATACGGAAAGATTATCAAAACACGTATAGGTATAGTCAGCGCAGCGGCTGTTTTTCTGGTTTCATTCGACAGGCTGGGCATCATTTTGAATTTTATCAAAGTCAGGGGAACCACGATGAAATTATTCCTACCTATTCTTGTGATTTCCATGTTGGGGATCTCGGGCGAATGTATGTCGGCCGAAAACACTCCCTCGGCTGCCGCTTCATCATCGTTCCTGAACCCGTTGGAATCGGTGATCAGTTCAAGAAAAACGCCTGCGCGTTTGTACAAAAACGACTCCAACCCTTGGATTCAGGAATTTAATCTGAGCCTTCGTGCGCAATATCAGTGCGGATGGGTAGATCCCCATGAGTCGCTGTACCCCGGATCCAGCGGATATGACGACGAAGTCCGGCGTCTCAGGGCCGGATGGAACATGACATTCCTGCACGACTGGAAATTGGTCAATATTTGGAACCTCGGAGGTTTGGACGGGTTTGGATATTACAGCAACGGGTATTGGCATCACCATAAAAGTATGACCGGCAATCTTTACGATCTTCATCTGGAGTACAAAACAAGAGGCGTGAAAATTTCCGTAGGTAAAAATTTCCCTGCACATATGATGGAATTCCGGGAAAGCAGTGCCGATTATCTTGTTCCGGAAATTGCTGTCGCGGAAGAATCGGTCCGTGGAGATAACAGCTATGGGTTGATCGTCTCCAATGACAACAGAAAAGACCCGTTCGGATGGATTGTTGCTGCCTGGTCCGCTACTCTTACGGGGGAGCGTCTTGCCTGGACAAACTGGGAATCGGCTTTTACCCAGGTGCAATTGTCCCATGAGGTCAAGTTGCGGGGAATGGAGGAAAGCCGTGTCTATTTGGACTGGTTGCATACGTTTTCCGACATGAACGATTATGCCTTGAATGATTTTCATGCCAAATACAGCGGTACCAAGGCTCAAAACATTTTTGCCCTTTATTACCGGGGCAAGAGCGGCCCATTCAGTATCATGACTGAAGTCTTGTGGGCGAGCGACCCTATGTCGCGCAAGGTGGATGGAGAGGTCATGTGCCCCTCAGACATTTATGGTTTCATCCTGACTCCCGGCTGGATGTTGACGGATCATATCCAGGCAATTGTCCGCTATCAGTGGGCCAAGGGAAAAAATGCCTTGAAACTGAATCCCCATTACTCCGCTATGGCTCGTACGGGAGGTTCTTATGTCGATACTTACCAGGCAATCTCTCTGGGGTTCAATTTTTATCTTTTGCCAGAGGATCCCTCCCGGTTCAAAATCATGACGATGGCGGAATATGCACATTCGGGGAGAGATACCGGCCCGGCGGGTTTTTCGGGATGGACGTATATTGTCGGTGCCTATTTCAATATTTGACAAATTGATCGGATAGGTTTTCTTCTCAAAAAATTCTTCCGCATGAATCCATGCAGAAGAAAAATAAGTTCGATTTCCGATTTGGTTCCGATATAATTCCGGAACAATTGAGACACGGAGAGCAGGCAGGATGGCGCGACAAACCATCCTTATAGTCCTCGGAGTCAATTTGAAGTATCCTACTTCGCCTTCAGGGTACTCGTTTTATCCTCTCGGGGAATGAACCTGCTTTCCGTGTCTCGTTCCGTACTACCAATGGTTTTGATTCATTGGAAGATGTCCAGCAGCCCGGTGCCTGACAGGCAGGGTAAGGGACGCAGTTTGCCTGCGGGAAGAATATTTGGCAAAACTCCGGGCTGTTCATAATGTGGTGAAAGAAAATGTGGCGCAGTAACAACACTCTCTCGTCCGCAGGAGGCGGAATCCGGATTTAAACAAAGACTGCAACCAAGTTTTCCTCCGGAAAATCCGGTAAGGAAAATGGTTATAACCGTAGTTCATCCTTTCGCGAGATGCCGATACTGTATGTGTGCAGGTCGTCTTCTGGCTTCCGGTCTTCGATTTGCGAGCCAACATAACTTCCCATCCCCTAAGAGGACAGTGTTATGCCGGAATCTACCGGTTACAGCGGCGCGTCCGCGACGGATTTTCACCGTCTTCCGTTTCCTGCGCTGGTTTGTTAGTTATCCGATTGCCTTTCCCAAAGCAACAGAATTCTTTCAAATCTATGTCTTTCGGCATCTTGGTATTTGCAATGCATGTTTCCGCAATGGATACGCACTGATTTCTTGCGTATTTGCGAACCGCATGTATAGTCCGCGCGACTGCAAGGGTTGCAGCGTGAAAGACTAACCACTTTTTTCAATTGTGAACGCTACTCGTACTTTTACGACAGGGTTGGGAACGGAGGGGATTTATTATTCTCTTCCTGCTCTGGCCGAAGCCGGTTATGCCGGGCTGGACCGTTTGCCCGTATCCATCCGCATTGTTTTGGAATCCTTGTTGCGCAACTGCGACGGGCTGAAAGTGACGGAAAAGGATGTGGACAATCTCGCTTCTTGGAATGCCAAGGCACCGGGCGACTATGAAATCCCTTTCACCGTGGCGCGAATTGTCTTGCAGGACTTTACGGGAGTTCCCCTTTTGGTGGACCTGGCGGCCATGCGTTCCTCCGTCGAACGCCTGGGCAAGGATCCCGGTGTGATCGAACCCCTCGTCCCGGTGGATCTCGTCGTCGATCATTCCGTCCAGGTGGACTGGGCTGGTTGCGACGGGGCTCTGGAAAAGAACCTCGACAGGGAATTTTTCCGGAATGCCGAACGTTACGAATTCCTGAAATGGGGCAAGGGTGCGTTCGACACGTTTTCCGTTGTTCCTCCGTCGGTGGGGATTGTTCATCAGGTGAATCTGGAACACCTTGCTCAGGGAGTGATGGAAAAGGATGGCGTTTATTTCCCCGATACGCTTGTCGGTACGGATTCCCATACGACAATGATCAACGGCCTCGGCGTAGTTGCCTGGGGCGTTGGCGGCATTGAAGCGGAAGCCGGCATGCTGGGGCAGCCCGTGACCTTCCTTGTTCCGGAAGTGGTCGGCGTTCATATGACGGGTTCGTTGCGCGAAGGGGTAACGGCTACCGACCTTGCTTTGCACGTGACGCAGATACTGCGCAAGCACGGCGTGGTAGGCAAGTTTGTCGAATTTTTCGGTGAAGGTGCTGCTTCCTTGTCCTTGCCGGATCGTGCGACGGTGGCGAATATGGCTCCGGAATACGGAGCAACCATGGGCTTTTTCCCAATTGACGAACGTTGTGCCGATTACTTGCGCCAGACCGGCCGCAGCGAAGCTGCCGTCCAAACGTACGAAAACTACTTCAAGGCCCAGAGCCTCTGGGGGATGCCGCGTCTGGGCGACATTGATTACACGGATGTTTTGGAATTGAACCTTGGTGATGTTGTTCCGGCCGTTTCCGGACCTCGCCGACCGCAGGACCGTATTGAACTGTCGCAGGTCAAACCGCGTTTTGAAGCCCTGCTGAAAGCTTCGGTGACCGAAGGCGGCTATGGCAAGGATGCTGTGGATTCGGTCAAAGTCTCCATGCACGCTCCCGCCGGTGTCCCCGAAGATATGGACGGATACGAGAAGGATGTGGAGCTTCGCGATGGCAGTGTCCTGATTGCTGCCATCACATCCTGTACCAATACGTCCAATCCGGGGTTGATGCTGGCAGCCGGCTTGCTGGCAAAGAAGGCCGTGGAAAGAGGCCTCAAGGTTCCTCCCTACGTCAAGACCTCTTTGGCTCCAGGTTCGCGCGTAGCTTCAGACTATTTCGCCGCCAACGATCTGCAGAAACCGCTGGATGCCCTCGGTTTCCAGACAGTAGGCTACGGTTGTACAACCTGCATCGGCAACTCCGGTCCTCTGAATGCCCAGGTGGAAGATGCCGTGCGTTCCCATAACATTGTGGGGGCCTCCGTGCTTTCCGGTAATCGCAACTTCGAGGCTCGTGTACATGCGTCCGTGAGAGCCAATTTTTTGATGTCTCCTCCGTTGGTTGTGGCTTTTGCTCTGGCCGGGCGCATAGACATCGACTTTGAAACGGAACCCGTCGGCATGGCTGCGGACGGTCAGCCCGTCTTTCTGCGCGACTTGTGGCCTACATCTGGCGAAATAGGAGAAGCCGTGGCAAAATCTCTCAATCCGGATATGTTCCGCAAGCGTTACAGCCTGACGGCTTCTTCCAATCCCCGTTGGGAAAGAGTCCCTGCTCCCGGAGGAGCCGTCTATGCTTGGAAGACTGGTTCTTCCTATATTCAGGAACCGCCGTTTTTCGACAATTACACGGGAGAAATGCGTGATATCAATGATATTCTGGATGCCCGTCCTCTGGGTATTTTCGGAGATTCCGTGACGACCGACCACATTTCTCCTGCCGGTGCCATCCGTGAAACCAGCCCGGCCGGGGAATACCTGAAAGCTATGGGTATTGCGAAGGCTGACTTTAATTCCTACGGTTCCCGCCGTGGCAATGACCGTGTAATGACGCGCGGAACTTTTGCCAATGTACGGATCAAAAACCTGATGGTCGATGGTGTGGAGGGAGGGTATACGCTGTATTTTGGCGGTGGCTGTGTGCCGGCGCCGGACAAGGATATTTCTTCCTGTTGCGGGAAGCCGACTTTCATTTACGATGCCGCCATGGTCTATGCCTCTGAAGGTATCCCCCTCGTCGTTATCGGAGGCGAGGATTACGGGATGGGGTCATCCCGCGACTGGGCTGCCAAGGGAACCAATCTTCTGGGGGTCAAGGCTGTTGTGGCCAAGAGCTTTGAACGTATCCACCGCTCCAATCTTGTTGGCATGGGAGTTCTACCGCTGGTCTTTGCCGACAAGAAGGATTACGACTGGATTGCCGGTCTGAAGGATGTGAAGTTCTCCATCATCGGACTTGGCAATGACGTCAAGCCACGGCAGACCGTGACACTCCGTGTGAATGCTTGCGGCGTGACCCGGGATATTCCCGTCGTTGTCCGGATCGATACGCCGATTGAGAAGGAATACTACCGCGCCGGAGGCATCCTGCCCTACGTACTCGGGCAGATTTTGAAAAACAAATAACGATCCTGCCTAACAGTAAAAAGAAGGGGGAGTAAAGTTGAATAGCTTTGCTCCCCCTTCCTTATCCTGGGATTTATTTCTCCCGCGCATTCTTTCGGAATTGGGACGGTGTTTTACCGACTCGTTTGGAGAAGAGGGTTGCGAAGTGCTGGGAGGAATAGAATCCGCATTCGGCGGCGATACCGGTGATGTTTTGCCGGTCGGCAATCAGAAGTTCTTTAGCTGCGTCAAGCTTGAGTTCGATCAGGTAATCGGCAGGAGAATAACCTGTGAGCGTCTTGACTTTGTTGTTGAATGACGTCGCACTCATGCCGAAGGCATAGGCAAGATCGGCTACCTTGATTTTCCGGTTGAAATCTTCTTTTAGGATACGGGTCAAATGCGCGACGAAATCGTCGTCCCGTTCTTTACAGGATTCTCGCGTTTTCAGAATGCGCGCCAGCCGGATAACCAGAGAATCAAGTAGAAGATGGATTTTTTCCTCGTATCCGATGTCTTGATTGCTGATTTCCCGGTGAAGTTTCCGGAAAAGTTCGATGAGATTGCTTCCTTTGGGAATGACGGGGTTGGTATTGCCGGCCAACAGGCGCCCTATTTCCATCTGGGTCTCTGCTTTGATGCGCGACCAATGGCCCAGGCAGAGCCTCCCGTCCTGTGAGAAAGTTGCGGGCTTCAGGATCATCCACGATAAAATACCGCGATCCAGGATTTTCTCCGGGCTGCCGTGGTATTCCCACGGACAGGTGATAAAGGCTTCGCCCGGATACAATTGGTAATGTTTCCCTTCGACGACCCATTTGTAGGTTCCTTTGACAACATAGTTCAGTTCAATGCCTTCGTTGTAGTGCATATCGAGGGAGTGCGGGGAGATCCCGGAAAATTTCAAGACGCCCACTTCCCTGAGGTATTGGGAAAATGGAGCTAGCATCGGGCAGTTATTCCAGTGGACAAAAAGGGAGTTTTCGGGATCCATGCCTGTACTCTAGCCCATATGGGAGGGGAAAGTCTGGAAGAAAAATGTTCATAATTCGACAAAGTAGAAAAATGAACGCATTGGGAAAAATAAATATGTATATTATGAGATATTCAATCCCATTTCAACCATGTCTAAATCTTCGCTAAAACTATTGACAATGTTTTTTGTCTTCCTGCTGGGTGTGCTGACGGCATCCGGTGAATCCTGGAAAACATCGGTTCGTCTGGATGCGGCGAATGCTTCCGAGGCTGCTCCCTGGGGCCGTTTCGAGTCGTATGAATGCCCGGTCGGAGCCGTTGTTCCATGGAACGGAGAAAGGAAAATTTTTTTCGGAAACCCTCTTGAGTTCAATTTCGAAGGACTCGAAGACGGACGGGACTGCATGATTAAAGCTACATTTTTGAGCGATGGACCGAGGGAACTTGCCCTGGATACCAACGGAACCGAATTGGAAGCTGGATTGAAACTGGAGAAGGGCCAGCCGCATTCCTCTCAATGGATCATTCCGTCATCCCGTCTGTATGGAGGGCGCCTGACTCTGACCATTAATGCCATGAGCGGTCCCAATGCCGTTATCCAGACATTGGAAATCTTGACCCGTGACGGTCGGAAGTTGAAGCCGGGCGAACACAAGGAATTCAAGGAACCGACCCAAGACGAGTTGGAAAAGCTGGTGATGCCTATGCCCGGAATGGCTCCACGTCCGACAGCAGTGGAAGGTACGTCAACTCCGATTCTATCGTTGGATGGGACATGGGAATTTTCATCGACCGGCAACACGGGAGAATTCAAGCCCATCCAGGTCCCCGGAGAGTGGAAAATGCAAGGGTTTGACGTGCCTCGTGGTCAATTTGCACGTTACCGTAAATCGGTGTCTGTCCCTGCAGATTGGAAGGGAAGGCGAATGAAAATGCGTTTCGACGCCGTGCATGCCGTCTGCCGGGTAGTGGTTAATGGCAGTGAGGTGGGAAGCCACGAGGGCGGAATGGTCCCCTTTGAACTGGATGTCACGGATGCCGTCCGTCCTGGGGAGGACAATGTGGTTGAGGTCATGGTGCAAAGTGAATCCGTTGCGGACTCGGTCGGCTGCATTTCCCAATATGCGGCTCACCAGGTGGGAGGAATTCTCCGCAAGGTGGCCATGATTGCCTTGCCGGATTTACATGTGGCCTCTGATAATAGCCGTACGACTCTTGATGGTGCCGATGCTGTCTTCCATTACGAAGCGAATATCGCCAATGCCGGGGATTCAGTCCGTCCTGTCGTACTGACTGCCGCACTCAAGGATGCGAATGGTCGGGAAGTCGTTTCCTGGAAGATACCGGTGGAAGCTGTTCCCGGCAAATCCACGGGAGTAGAATTCACCCTTCCTGTGAAAAAGGCGAATTTGTGGACATCGGAAACTCCCTATCTTTACACGCTAGTGTGTACCTTAAGCGAGAAAGGCAAACCTCTCTCCCGCTATGAACGCAAAATTGGACTCCGCACGGTGGCGGTTAGCGGCAATCGTCTTTTGGTCAATGGTTCGCCCGTTAAATTGCTGGCCGTCAACCATCATGAAGTTCATCCCCTGCGTGGCAGGAGCCTGACACCCGAACTGTGCAGGAAAGACGCTGAACTTTACAAGGCAGCCGGGGTCAATACAGTGCGGACGTCTCACTATCCGCCCAGTGAAGAGTTCCTTCAGGCATGCGATGAATTGGGGCTTTTTGTCGAGTCGGAGTCGGCTGTTTGCTGGATCCAGCATGGAGCAAGCCCTGTCTGGAGACGCTGGAATTATCGCAATCCCGACTATCTTCCCTATCTTCTGCGTCCGACGCTGGATCAAATGGCGGCAAACCGCCACCATCCGTCCATCATCATGTGGTCCCTGGGCAATGAGTCCGTGTGGAGCTGTTTATGGGAAAAAGTGCTGGAAGTGGCCAAACGCTATGAATCGTCACGCCCCCTTGTCTTCCATGACCAATGCTGGGGTGGCTACAACAACGCCGGTAGCCATGCCGATATTGCCAACTACCATTATCCCTCCGAGAATAATCCGGACGAATGGAGTAAAACGGGCCGTCCCGTCTGGTTTGGGGAATACGCTCATCTTCAGTGCTACAACCGCCGTGAATTGGCGACGGACCCCGGAATCCGGGAGGATTGGAGCCGTCCTCTCCAGCGCATGGTGGATCTGATGTGGGACCAACCGGGATGCCTGGGCGGCGCCCTGTGGAGCGGCATTGACGATGTGTTCCATCTTCCTGACGGCAACCTCTGCGGCTATGGTCATTGGGGGCCCATCGATGGCTGGCGGCGTGCCAAGCCGGAATACCATGGCATGCGTATGGCCTACACGCCTTTCCGTGTGTTTGGCGTTCGGGCCGATTCCGGAAAGCCGGTTTGCCTCGATGTCCAGAACCGTCAGAATTTCCTGAACCTCCGGGACAACCGGATAACTTGGTCGTGCAAGGGGAAAACGGGAGTAATCCGGGCGGATATCGCCCCTCATGCCCGGGGAGAAATAACTCTGGGATCCGGTTTTCGCAAAGGAGATGAAGTGACCTTGTCTGTCAAGGATCCGTCCGGACGTGAAATAGCCCGTGAAGTCATTACAATTCCCGGTGGAGAAAACAGGGAAAATCTTTCATCCGACGGCAAGATTGCCTCGATGACTCTGGTGTCCAACGGTGTAAAAATCCATGGTATTGAAGTTCCTCTTCCGGTTCCGATGGTGCTGGATATCAATGATTCCGGTGGTTCTTCAGGCCCTGCGGGCAGTACGTTGGCCAATCAGATTGACCCTTATACTCCCGTGGAAGTCTGGACATGGAAGAGCGATGGTTCCTACAAGGGAGCCGGCAGGCGCTGGACGGGTGACGGTGCGTGGGGAAGCGGGGAATTGGAATTTATTCCCCGGAAGGGAGGAAGCATGCTCGTCCGCTATGCTGTAACTGTCAATCAAGACGTCAATCCGCGTCAATGGGGGCTTGTCTGGACGCTTCCCCGGGAGTTCGACAGGATGGAGTGGGATCGCAAAGCCCATTGGTCCTGGTATCCCGAGGACCAGATTGGTCGTCCTCGTGGAACTGCACAGGCTTTACCGGTCGTACGAGAATGGGTTGAAGAACCTGGCAAAGAGCCTCGGCATGCTTGGAAAGATGATGCCAATGCGTTGGGTTGCAATGACTTTATCGCAACGAAAATGAATATCCGCCGTGTCTTGATGAAGAATGAACAAGGCCGTTGCTTCGCTTTTCGCCCCGCATCCGATACTGCTCCCCAGGCTTTGAGAGCCTGGGTGTTGCCGGAGGGAGTGCGCGTGTTGATGGCCGGGTTTAATACCGGCGGAGCGGACCACTTTTTCGCAACTCACTACAGCGGAGAACGACGGCCCCTGAAGAAGGGCGATACTATCCGGTCGGAGTTCATAATATCCGGTGCGGAAATGAAATAACGGAACATCTCAACATAAGAAACATATATGAATTCCAAGGCAAGACTCATCCATGCTATCAATTTCCGGGAGACCGACCGTCCGCCCGTGTTTTGCAGCATTGTTCCTCAGTTGGCGGACAAACTGGGAAGTTATTTCGGCATGGCGGTAGAGGCTCCTATTGATTCGCCCATGAGTTCCAACCGTATTTCATGGATGGATCTGATGCTGAGACTGGGAAGCGACTGTGTCTGCGTGGCCTCCTGCGCTCCGGATACGGCTCCGACGCGTACGCTGGATGACGGACTCATGGTGAATGAATGGGGAATCGGCATGCGCAATCATGGATTATACGACGATTTCGAGCTTCATCCTCTTGCCCACGTAGAAACCGTGGAGGATGTCGAGGCCTTTCCCTTTCCCGATCCGGATGCCCCGGGACGCTTTCGGCTGGCGCAGGAAGCTATTGAAAAATACGGAAAGGACTACGGAATTATCGGAGACTTGGAATGCTCGATCTTCGAAACATCCTGGTATCTGGTCGGATTGGAAAAACTGTTCATGGGTATGGCAATGGAAGAACCCTGGGTGGATGCCTTGTTCGACAAGGTAGCTGCATTTCATATTCGGGTAGGGTGTACCCTGGCAGCCTTGGGCGCGGATGTTATTTGGTGCGGTGACGATATCGGTTCCCAGAATGGGCCGATGATTAGTGTCGAGATGTTTGATCGATATTTCTTCCCTCGTATTCGAACTATGTTCGCCGAATTCAAGAAAGTGAAGCCGGATGTGAAAATTGCCTGGCATAGTTGCGGATCCATTTTGCCGTTCATTCCGCGCTTCATTGAGGCGGGGCTCGACATCCTGAATCCCATCCAGCCACTTGCCGCCGGGATGGATCCCGTGTGGTTGAAGGAGACCTATGGCGATCGCCTGGTTTTCTTCGGAGGGATTTGTGTTCAGGAACTCCTGCCGCATGGCACGACGACCCAGGTGAAGGAAGAGGTTCTCCGCCGGATTGCCATTCTGGCGAAAGGCGGCGGCTACATTCTTGCACCGGCTCACAATATTCAGGCAGATACGCCCATTGAAAACATTCTTGCAATGTTCGAGGCGGTACGTTCCCTGGAGCAAGTTCACTAAAATTCTAACCAACCATCATCACATTATGTCTGATACGGATACCCTGTATGAATCCATCCTCTGCGGCAAACCTCTTCCGGCGCTGGACGCGACCCGTGCCGCCGTTACCTCCGGTGCGGCCCCCGGAGATATCATCCACGACCATATGATAAGGGCCATGGAGGAAGTAGGGAGGCGGTTTGAACAAGGGAAAGCCTTTGTCCCGGAACTCCTGATGGCCGCACAAGCGATGAAGAAATGCCTTGAATTTTTGAAACCTCTCCTGAAAGAAGATGAGTCTATCCAGGCCGGTCGCATTATTGTCGGTACCGTTAAGGGGGACTTGCACGACATCGGAAAGAACCTGGTGGCTTCCATGTTGGAAGGATGCGGGTTTGAGATTGTCAACCTCGGCACGAACGTGAGCAGTGAACAGTTTGTCGCTGCCGTCCGCGAACACAAGGCGGATATCCTCGGTATGTCTGCCCTGCTGACGACAACCATGCCCTACATGCAGGAAGTTGTGGCGGCACTGGAAGCGGAGGGCCTGCGTAATTCCATCAAGATCATGATTGGTGGGGCTCCGGTGACGGAGGAATTTGCCCGTACCATTGGTGCGGACGGTTTCAGCCCGAATGCCAATGCCGCCGTGTCTCTGGCACGTTCTCTTGTCCAGAGTGCATAAAATGCCCTTTTCTCTCCGGCCATGAAGACCTCCCTTCCGCCTATGCTGGAGACAGTTCCCGTGGATTTTGTCTCCCTGTCCGTTCCGGACATTGAAGTCTGCCGTTACATGGGATATGGCGACCATGAGGCTGATCCCAGGATTCTGGTCATACTGGATGACATGAAGCGGGAGCTGGCCTCCATTTGTGCGCCGTCGTTCGGGTTTAGAACTGTTGAGGGAGATATTGTAGATGGCCGTACGCTTCGTTTGGAAGATAAAGAATTCCATCCGGACCGGATCATTATGCACTGCCTTCGCGGAAGTGAAGACTTCTTCCTTTTGGTGGCAACGGCAGGGTCCGCTTACGATGCCTGGCGGCACGATGTGGAATGTTCCGGAGACATGGTCAGGCTTTTGGTTGCGGATTCCCTGGGATCTGCCATTGTGGAAGCCGTTGCTGCACGGGCTCTGGACGCTCTGGAAACCATTTGTGCCCGGGAAGGACTGCATATTTCCAATTCGTACAGTCCCGGTTATTGCGGCTGGGACGTAATGGAGCAGAAAATGCTGTTTTCTCTGCTTCCCGACGCTTTTTGCGGCGTGTCCCTGACGGAGTCCTGTCTCATGGTGCCGATTAAATCCGTGAGTTCTGTCGTAGGATTGGGGCATGGACTGGTCAAAATGCCGTACGGGTGCGCTATTTGCCGGAAAAAAGATTGTTACAAACGCCGCCTCCCCAAGAGAGGCATTCAATTAAACCTGAATCGATATGAATAGAAAAATGAAACAATGGGTGGCGGATTGTATCGCCTCCTCCGAATGCAGGGCCATGCCCATTCTTTCGTTCCCTGCAGTCTCCCTGATGGGGATTACCGTCAAGGAACTGATTTCCGACAGTAGCTTGCAGGCCCGTGCCATGGAAACGGTTGCTCGGCAAGTGGATTCCGTAGCAGCCGTCAGCTTGATGGATTTGTCCGTGGAAGCGGAATGCTTTGGCGGAACCGTCCATGTATCCGACGACGAAGTTCCGACTATTGTCGGGAGCCTCGTTTCAACGCCTGAGGAAGTAGAGCGGCTGGTCATACCTGCCGTTGGTACCGGGCGATCCGGGCTTTATGTCGACGCCGTTTCGCAAGCCGTCGAATTGATTCGGGACCGTCCCGTGTTTGCCGGCATGATTGGCCCGTTCTCTTTGGCCGGACGTCTGATGGATATTACCGGCATCATGATGGCCTGCTATGAATCTCCCGAAACCGTACATGCCTTGCTAGACAAAACGACCTCCTTTTTGGAAGAGTACGCTCTGGCATTCAAGCGGGCCGGAGCCGACGGTGTTGTGATGGCGGAGCCGATGGCCGGCCTCCTTTCCCCCGAGTTCGGAGATGAATTCTCATCCCGGTACGTCAAACACATTGTGGAACGTGTCCAGGACGACGACTTTATTGTGATCTACCATAATTGCGGAGGCAGTGCCGTGCACATGGTTGACTCCATTGCCGGAACGGGTGCCGCCGCCCTGCACTTCGGCAATGCCGTGGACATGGCGGACGTCATGCCCCAGGTCCCTCCGCATGTTCTTGCCATGGGGAACGTGGATCCGTCCGGACAATTCCGTGAAGGAACGCCGGAATCTATTCGGGCAACCACGGTTGCCTTGCTGGGAAAATGCGCGAAGTGGCCCAATTTCATGATTTCTTCAGGATGTGATATTCCTCCTTCGACATCCTGGGAGAATATACGGGCGTTTTTCGAGGCCGTGCGGGAATTCGACCCGCATCTGTGAGGAAATTTCTGCCGCGTCAGGCTCTCTGTGCGGGTTTGACGCGATAGCCTGCCACATAAGGCAAAAGGGCGGGAGCATACTTCCTGATCAGGAAGAATACGGCGCATATTATTGCATAGATCGCGGGAACGAGGACTAGCCAGGTAACGTCCCAAAGCCATCCTTTACAGGAAATCCATCCGCTGTCCTGAAGCAGGATGATGATAATATGGTGGGCTCCGAAAACGAGGAATCCGGCAGGAGCCAGTTGCGCCAGCCATTTCCCGATGCGCGGGAAATGGTCTTCCGTCAGCATGGCGACGGAAATGAGACTGACGAGACCGATCATGACCAAAATGATGGAATGTTGGTCGCGGTTCAGGATCAGCCATACTGTCAGGGGAATCAATACTGCCGCGAAGAACGCCGCTACCGGGCGGATGATGGCGTGGAGTTCGTCCAGTGAATGCCGGGACAGGAACAAGCCCAGGCAGAAGAATCCCAGACTGTCGGGTGTCGGCCAGTCATGCCCCAGATCTCCCTGGGCAAAGAAATTGAAGGAAAGGAGGACAAGGCCGACAGGCAGCACGTACTTTCCCAGTCGCATGAGCAGCGGGGCAATAAACGTGAAAAGAATGATGTCCCTCAAAAACCATAGCGGAGCATCCACGGGGTGACCACCCAATCCGTAACATTTGGCGAGTGCTTTGAAGGCATCCGTCCAGGGAAGGGATCCTCCGTGCAGCCAGGCAAAAAAAGGGGCGAAGGTTTCGACATGGGGAGTATGGGGAGACGTTCCCGTCAGTACCAAGGCCGCCGTACACCAGAGAAGGTAGGGATAGAACAGAAACCTTGCCCGCTTGATCAGGAACAATTGGTTGAGCCGAAATGTTCCGAATGCTCCTCTTCCGACAAAATAAGCGGCAAGAATTAAGAAAAACGGAGTTCTGGCAAAAAGGAATTGCGCCCACAGGGTTCGGTAAAGATCCGGAGAGAACAGGTTGAGGTGGTTGGCAATGATGATGATCGCGGCATAGACGCGTGCGATGTCCACCCAGGCGACGCGCCGGGCTCCTGACTGGGGGGGCTGTACGGTCGAATCCTGTTGCATGTGCATACCCTATGCGTTTTTTCTGCCGGGAACGCAAGCGGATTCCGAGTCGTCGGAATCGTATCTATCAGTTTTCTCAAGACATGGCGGGAATCCGGCAGTGTATTCGCAGGAACTGAAACAGGCCCGTCCCGGTACGACGGGGCGGGCCTGGATGTGGGCTTGATAAACGGGAGGCTATTTCTCTTCGCTTTCGAAGACGAGTCTGCCGTTTTTGACGTGAACGGTGATGACGGAGCCTTCGGGGAATTTCCCTTCCAGCAACTGAAGGCTGAGGGGATCGAGGATGTCTTGCTGAATAGCTCTCTTGAGAGGCCGGGCCCCATAGACGGGGTCGAAACCGTGGTCGGCGACGAGGGCGGTTGCTTCCGGCGTCATTTTCAGGAACATTCCCTTGGCTTCGAGGCGTTTGCGGACACGTTCAAGCTGGATGTCGACAATGCCTTTGAGTTCTTCGGCAGTGAGACGGTCGAAGATGATGATTTCGTCGATGCGGTTGAGGAACTCGGGCCTGAAGTGCGAGCGCAGGGTTTCCATGGCCTTTGCTTCGCGTTGCTCTGCATTGGATTCATTGAGGATGAATTGGCTGCCGATGTTGGACGTCATGATGATGACCGTGTTTCGGAAATCGACCGTGCGGCCCTGTCCGTCGGTGATGCGTCCGTCGTCAAGCACTTGGAGCAGGACATTGAAAACGTCCGGGTGGGCCTTTTCGATTTCGTCGAAGAGGACGACGCAGTACGGCTTGCGCCGAACGGCTTCCGAGAGCTGTCCGCCTTCATCGTAGCCGACGTATCCGGGAGGTGCTCCGATCAGGCGGGCGACTGAGTGCTTTTCCATATATTCCGACATGTCGATACGGATCATGGCCCCTTCGTTGTCGAAGAGGAATTCCGCCAGAGCCTTGCTGAGTTCGGTTTTGCCAACCCCGGTCGGACCGAGGAAGAGGAATGAACCGATCGGGCGGTTTTCATCCTGCAAGCCTGCTCGCGCACGGCGGACGGCATCAGCGACTGCCTTGACGGCTTTCTGCTGGCCGATGACGCGTTTGCCGATGCGTTCTTCCATGTGGACGAGTTTTTCACGTTCTCCCTCCTGCATGCGTGCGGCGGGGATGCCCGTCCAGCTGGAAACGACCTTGGCGATGTCCATTTCGGTGACTTCCTCCTTAAGAAGTCCGCCTCCATCCTGTTGTTGGAGTTCGCTCAGGTGTTGCTGGGCTTCCTTGAGGTTTTTTTCCGCTTCGGGGATGTCGCCGTAAGTAATCTGGGATGCTTTGCCGAGGTCGCCCAGGCGTTTGGCCTGTTCGGCGTCGGTACGCAGTTGGTCGATCCGTTCCTGTTCTTTGCGGACAGCGTCGATGACTGCTTTTTCATTCTTCCATTTGGCGATCATGGACGAGGATTTTTCCTTGAGGTCGGCCAGTTCCTTGACGATTTTTTCGAGGCGCGCCTTGCTGTCGGCGTCCTTTTCCTTGACTAGGGCCTGGCGTTCCATTTCAAGCTGCATGGATTCGCGTTCGATCTGGTCGATTTCCGAGGGCATGGAGTCGAGTTCGATTTTCAGGCGGGCAGCGGCTTCATCGACGAGGTCGACGGCTTTGTCAGGCAGGAAGCGGTCGGAAATGTAGCGGTCGGACAATGTGGCAGCGGCGACGAGTGCCGAGTCCGTGATGTGGACACCGTGGTGGACTTCGTAGCGTTCTTTCAACCCGCGCAGGATGGCGATGGTATCTTCCACGCTGGGTTCTCCGACGAGGACGGGTTGGAAGCGGCGTTCGAGGGCCGGATCTTTTTCGATGTACTTGCGGTATTCGTCCAGAGTGGTAGCTCCGATGGTGCGGAGTTCTCCACGGGCAAGAGCCGGCTTGAGCAGGTTGGAGGCGTCGACGGCTCCTTCGCTGGCTCCGGCGCCGACGATGGTATGGAGTTCGTCAATGAAGAGAATGATTTCTCCATTGGAATCCGTTACTTCTTTGAGGAATGCTTTGAGACGTTCTTCGAATTCGCCCCGGTATTTGGCACCGGCCAGCATGGAGCCGATGCTGAGTGAGACGATGCGCTTGTTCTTCATGCTCTCCGGCACGTCGCCGTTGACGATACGCCGGGCGAGGCCTTCGGCGATGGCGGTTTTGCCGACGCCCGGTTCGCCGATGAGAACGGGGTTGTTCTTGGTACGTCGGGACAGGATTTGCAGGACACGGCGGATTTCTTCGTCGCGGCCGATTACCGGGTCGATTTTTCCGGCGCGGGCGCGAGCCGTCAGGTCGGTTCCGTATTTTTCCAGCGTCTGATATTTGCCTTCAGGGTTGTCGTCGGTAACGCGCTGGTTGCCGCGGACTTCCTTCATGGCGGTCATGTAATTGTTTTTGTCCAGACCGAAGGTTTTGACGAGAGCGGAAGCTTTGGAATTCGTTTCCAGAACGCCGAGCATAAAATGTTCGACACTCAGGTAGTCGTCTTTGAGGGCTTCGCGTTCCTTGTCGGCTGCTTGGAGAACGCCGGCGAGATCCTGCCCGATCTGGGGCTGGGTCGTGCTTCCTTTTTGGGACGGTTCGCGTTCCAATTCCTTTTTTGCGGCTTGGAGAAGAAGTCCCGGATCGCAGGCAGCTTTCCGGAGGATAGGTGAAAGGATGCCTCCGTCCTGTTCCAGCAAGGAGCAGAGGACATCAAGCGAATTGATTTCGGGACGGCCCGCCTGAGCGGCGGAACGCTGAGCCTGCATCAATGCTTCCTGAAATTTAGTGGTAAGGTTGTTGAGCATAATTGAATATATTTGGATGGAGCGGGTACGCCATGGGAATGACCGCATGCCACCTTTGTTACATGGGGATTATGACAATAAAGGAAGGGAGAATGTTGAAAAATTTATAAATATGGATAATGGACTTTACCCGGACGGTTGGGATCGGTTATTGATATGGGTTGTGAAGCAGATTCTTTCTATCCTTTTCTGTTGCGGTAGTATTTTGTCGGCCTGGGCCGGCGGCGACTGGTCCGAGGATTTGAAATCCGGAGCCTTGTGGGACATGCCGTTGAAAGAATTTGCCGGTAAATATCTCAAAAACGAACGGGGGGAATGGGTGGATCAGGGAAAGACGACGCTTCGTATTGCCCGGCCCCGATTTACTGTCGGTTCGATCAAACTGGGAGAAACACTGATCTCCGTGGAGAAGGGCAAGTTGTCCCATGTTCAGGCGATGCTGTACAATAAGGGGGATAATGGGGAGATCGCGGAAAAGGAATTTGAGGCGCTGGTGGATGCCTCCGTGGCGGCTCTGGACGGGATGACGGAGCAGAAAGCTCAGCCCTACAAGCCTTCCCGCAAGGAAAGTGCCGTCAGAATCAAGGGTTCCGAATGGAAGTGGGACAAGGGCACGGCCATTCTTGAGGCCAGCTCGACAGGGAAGGGAAGCAAGTTCGAACCCGAATTTGTCCGTCTGAAATTGGGTGCCGACGAACAGACTCTTATGCGCGGCTCTTCCGGGGAACGGGCGGTCAAGGACAGTCTGAAAAGCCATGTGAAAAAAATCGGAGCCCAGGGAGCGGTTATTGAGGGGATTCCCATGGTGGACCAGGGGCAAAAGGGGTATTGCGTCGTGGCAACGGCAGCGCGTATTTTTTCTTATTACGGGATGGATTACATCGACCAGCACCAGCTGGCTTCTATTGCAGACGCTTCCGGAGATGGCGGAACGTCGGTTTCGAAGATGGTGGAAGCCCTCAAGAAAATCGGAAGCCGTTTCCAGATCCGGGTGCGCGATATCGATTCTCTTCTTGAGTACAAGGACTATCTCCGTCTGATCAAGGAGTACAACCGTGCCGCCCGCAAACTCGACAAACCTAAATTCGAATCCAAGGATGTGGTCTCGATCTGGGAAAAGGGCGATGCCGAAGTGTTGAAACAGGCTCGATGTTCTTCCGAACAACAGATGGAGCGGTGGATCAAGCCTATCAAACAATACGTTGATGCCGGAATCCCGGTGTTCTGGTCCGTTCAGTTGGGACTTGTCCCGGAACCGATGCGGATCAGCCAGACGCGTGGAGGCCATATGCGCCTGATTACCGGCTACGATATGGAGAAAAAGGTTATTTATTTTTCCGACTCCTGGGGCAGTGAACATACCTGCAAGGAAATGCCGATCGACAATGCCGCGGCTATTACGATTTGCAGGCTGGTGGTGATGCCTACCAAGTGAGGATGATTCCTGGGTCCTTCTTGTTTTCCGGCGAGCCGTGCCGGAATGGTTGACGGACGCTGTAAGATCCTTTGATTTCGGTAAACCAATCCCAAGAAGAATCTGTCGAAAATAGTTTTTTTGATTGAACGGGAGTACGGCATTTGGAATCAGATTCCTTTGGAGCTTATGGAACCGAATACTCAGCAAAAGCCCGGCCTTGACTCGGAAGTGCCGGAGTTGGAACCCATGCCATGGAAGCCTGGGGAAACTTTGGGTGAAGTCATGGAAAGACGAGGCATTTCGCGACGCCAGTTTAATTCATGGTGCCTGAAATTGGCCGGATTGATGGGGATTGCTTCTGCTTTTGGCGGAGAAACCCGGGCGGAGGAAATTGCCCGGAAGATTGCCGATCTGAAACGTCCCGTCGTCGTATGGCTTCAGTTGCAGGAATGTACGGGATGTTTGGAAAGTACAATACGCAGTTACAATGAAGAAATCGGCAATCTGGTATTGTCTGTGGTGTCAATGCCGTATGTGGAACTCTTGATGGCTCCTTCCGGGACAGCCGCCAACAAGGCTTTGGAGGACGCCCTGAAGGAACCGCATATTCTCGTAGTCAACGGTTCCATTCCGATGAAGGACGGTGGCGTATATTGTACGATCGGCGGTGAAACGACTGAAGCGGTTTTGCGCCGTGCGGCCAAGAATGCCTCCTACGTGCTGGCTGTCGGGGCCTGTGCTTTTTTCGGATCCGTGCAAGCAGCTCGTCCGAATCCGACGGGAGCAGTTGGCGTCCGTGATGTCTTGACCGATGTACCCGTTATCAATGTACCGGGTTGTCCTCCGATCGGAGATGTGATTACGGCTGTGATCATGTACATTTTAACGATGGGGCAAGCTCCTCCTTGCGATGGGCTGGGAAGGCCGTTGATGGGCTATGGACAGAGGATTCACAACAATTGCCCGCGCCGCGCCCATTTCGATGCGGGACAGTTTGTCCAGTCGTTCGACGATGAGAATGCCCGCCAGGGATTCTGCCTGTACAAGATGGGTTGCAAGGGACCCAATACGTTTTCACCTTGTCCCATTGTCCGGTGGAACGGCAATGTCACGTTTCCGATCCAGGCGGGACATCCCTGCATCGGTTGTACGGAATTGTATTTTTTCGATCGCATGTCGCCATTCTACACGGAATTGCCCGATGTTCATGGATTCGGGATTGAGGCGAATGCCAACAGGGTAGGTGTTGCGGCCATGGCTGCCGCCGGTGCGGCCATTGCCGCCCATGTGGCCGGAACGGCGATTCACTACAAACGCCAGTATTTGAAGGAAGAAACGCGGGTTTCTCTGCCTGCCTACGGAGATGAACCCGGAGCTCGGGATTATGGGGAAGACGATGAACCGCGGCATGCAGATTCTCCCTGTTGCGACAGCTCTCCCTGGAAGGAAAAAACGGATGGAAACAACTAACCAGATTACTACAAAACGATGAATTCCAAGACTTCCGAGAACGTCGAGCCCTCCCGCAGAGTTGTCGTTGACCCGGTGACCCGCATCGAAGGCCATTTGCGCCTGGAATTGGAGGCTGCCGACGGTGTGATCAAGGACGCCTGGGTGTCCACGACGCAGTACCGCGGTATTGAAACCATCGCCTGCAATCGCGATCCCCGAGACGTGTGGGCGTTTGTGGAGCGCATTTGCGGCGTATGTACGGGTTCTCACGCCGTGGCGTCGATATTAGCTGTGGAAGATGCCTTGGATTACAAGGTACCCGTCCAGGCCCGCTTGATCCGGGATCTGGTGAATGGCGCTCTCGGTATCCAGGACCATGTGATCCATTTCTACCAGCTCCATGCGTTGGACTGGGTGGATGTTGTCTCCGCCTTGAAGGCTGATCCGGCCGAGGCGGCGAAACTGGCGCAGAAGTTGTCCGACTGGCCGATGTCGTCTGTGGAGTATTTTGCCGGCGTTCAGAAGAAGCTTAAGGAATCGATCGCCTACGGACAGTATTCGATTTTTACAAATGGTTATTGGGGGCATCCCGCCTACAAATTGCCGCCGGAAGCCAATCTAATGGCCGTGGGGCACTATCTGCAGGCTCTGACCTGGCAGCGGGACATGATCAAAATTCATACGATTTTCGGAGGCAAGAACCCTCATCCGAATTTTCTGGTCGGTGGTATGGCCTGTGCTATTAACATGGACAATTACCAAACGGTCAACCAGTATGCCATCAGCCTGGTTAAGCAGTTGATTGATCTGAGCCACGATTTCATCCATAAGGTGTATTATCCCGACGTGATGGCGATCGGATCGTTTTACAAGGATTACTTCCATATTGGAGCTTCCAACCCGAATGTGTTCTGTACGGGTGATCCCGCTTCGTCCTGTTCCGGGAAACCGAAGGGAGACGGCTTGATCAAGCCTGGTGTTCTCCTCCGTGGAGATTACAAAAATGTCATCGATTTCGACCAGGACAAGATTGCCGAGTTCATTTCCAGCGGGTGGTACACCTACACCCAAGGCGATAATGTCGGCCTGGATCCATACTCCGGTGAAACCAATCCGAAGTACACGGGGCCCACGCCTCCGTACGAATGGCTCTCGGACCGTCAGAAATACACATGGACAAAGGCTCCCCGTTACGATGGTTTTGCCATGGCGACGGGACCGAATGCCCGCATGATGCTGGGGTATGCCCAGGGAGTTCCCAATATTGTCGAGAGGGTTCATGCCATGTTCGACCAATTGGGGCTGCCTCATGACAACGGTCTGCTCAATTCCACGATGGGGCGGACATATGGACGTGCGTTGGACGCCATGATTACGGTGGACAAGATGGTGGCGCAATTCGATGAATTCGTCGCCCGTATCAAGGCGGGGGATACGACGACCTTCAATCAGGAAAAATGGGAGCCGGATTCCTGGCCGAGAAAGTGCAAAGGCGTCGGGTGGGTGGAAGCCCCACGCGGCAGTCTGAGTCACTGGGTCCATATCGAAAACAAGACAGTGACTAATTACCAGTGTGTGGTTCCCAGTACCTGGAATAGTTCCGGCCGAGATCCCGAGGGGCAGATGGGACCGTATGAGTATTCCCTGGGTCATAGCGGCAGGCACCCTCTGGTGGATCCTTCGCAGCCCTTGGAAGCGTTGAGAACTGTCCATAGTTACGATCCGTGTCAGTCGTGTGCGGTACACCTTTTCGATGAACGGGGGAATGCCATTTCAACTCATCAGGATCCATGAAGACGCGTGTAGAAATAGGGGATGTCGGTGTGATGGTGCGCGACCCGCTCCCTTCCGGTTCGACAACGGCGCAGGAACTCCTGAGGATGGCTGCCGCTGCTTCCTGCAATGGCGGTGACGATCCGGGCGATGCCGCGCTGGTGCGTGCGGCAGTCGAGGAAACAGGAAACATCGGCTTTAGCCAAAAGGAGGGATCTTGGATCGCTCCCGGCCGGACAAGGCCGTATAGTACGGCCCTGATCAAGCCGGAGGGCGGAGGGGAGGAACTGGAAGTAGCCCGTGGCGATTTGTCGTTTTTGATGCGTATGTGCGGTGTATCGCGCGAAACATGCATGCAGATGGAAAAAGCGATGCATGCCTATGCCCACCAAGGCTACCGGGCCGTCGCCCTTGCGACGCGCCGGAACGGCGGGGCGTGGGAATTCCGGGGTGCGATCCCCATGATTGCCAACCGGTTGGTGAAGAGCATCCGTGATGCTCGTACGGATTTCCGTTATTTCCCCTTGTGGGACTGGCCCCTCCGCGTTCTCCACTGGATGTGGGTAGCGAGTGTGCTGACGTTGGCGGCTACCGGTATTTGTATTGCGGAAGGGTGGTTTCTGATACGCGGCGAATTGACGAGCCGGTTTGAGTTTGGAGACGTGCGTTTCATTCATTATGCCGTGGCCTGGATTTTGGTGGCGGTGTTGATTTTGCGGTTTAGCCTCTTCTTTTTTGCCTCCAACAAGTACCAGACTTTTGCTTCTTTGTTTCCGGTGTCGCGTCAGCGCTGGGTCGACCTTTATCAAACCGCGCTGGATTATTTTTTCGCACGCAGTTTCGACGGCCCCCGTTACATCGGTCACAATCCTCTCCAGCAGTGGACGTACACGGGCGTTTACGGTCTGTTTACCTTCATGGTGGTAACGGGATTTGCCCTGTATGCCTTGTACCAGCCGACGCATTGGTTTTATAGTTGGTTCATGCCGTTGAACGATTGGATCGGGGTTGCCAATGTCCGTCTGCTCCACTTGATCGGCATGTGGTGCTTCCTGCTGTTTGCTACGATACACGTTTACCTGAGTATTCTTGCAGGTAATGTGGATCGCGACGGAACGATTTCTTCCATGTTCAGCGGCGGCCGCTGGGTTCGCCGCGGAGTACGGTTCCACGATGAATAATTTTTTCCAGACGTTTGCCGCGGATGCCTGTGCTTCCGGTCGCGATCCTTGCCGCCTTCTTGTCCTTGGGCTCGGGAATCCCGTGATGGGGGACGATGGGGCGGGTATTGAGCTTCTGCACTTGGTGCGCGATGGGGGGGGATGGCCGGAATCCGTCGTTTTTGAGGATGGCGGTACAATGGCGATGTCCCTGCTTCCTCTGATTGAGGATGCCCGTGGCGTCTTGTTCCTGGATGCAATGAAGACAGGGGCTGCTCCAGGCTCTGTTTTGCACAGGATGCGTGAAGAATTGCCGGGTTTTTTTTCGCGGACATTGTCACCGCACGAACTGGGGCTTCATGAGGTGCTGGGGGCTGCCCAGTTGCGGGGGACGCTACCTCCGTTTATGGAAATGGTCGGTATCGAGGCGGAGGATGCCGGATTTGCCCGGCCGATGAGTCCGCCTGTTCGTGTCGCGCTGGAAGCCGCCGCTCGTTTGGCCAGGGAGAGAATTGCCGCCATATTGCAGCAATGTGGGGAGGAGGGTGCTCATGCATGAGGCGGGGATTGTGGCCGGAGCTTTGTCCATGGCCCGTGAGATTGCGGTGGGCAAGGGAGGGCGCCGCATCACGCGGATGGTACTGACGGTCGGATCGCTTAGCAGCGTTGTTCCGGAAGCATTGGAAAATGCCTTCCGTGCCTTGTCGCACGGTACGATGGCGGAGGGCGCTTCCCTGGAAGTGGAGTGGGTAGAGGCTTGCTGCCGGTGCAGTACTTGCGGCAGCGATTTCGAATTTGCCGGCAACGGTTATGTGTGTCCCGGTTGCGGAGAACCCAGCATGGTGATCCTCCGGGGGCGTGAATTGGAACTCAAAACAGTAGAATGGATCTAAGAAATTATGTGCAAGGAATGCGGATGCGATCACGGAGGAGACGTTAGAATTGACGGTTGCCCTGTCGAGCCCCGGGAACACGGTCACTCCCATGAGGAGGGACATACCCATGCGGAGGATGTTCACATGCCCATTTTGGATGAAAATGCGCGGGTGGCGGAGCGTAACCGCGGATATTTCGAGGCAAAGAATGTCTGGGTGCTGAATGTCCTGTCGTCTCCCGGTTCGGGCAAGACGACTCTGCTGGCGGAAACGGCCCGGCGCTTGAAGGCGCAAGGAGAGGAAGTGGGTATGATCGTCGGGGATTTGGCGACGGACAACGATGCTGTCCGCCTGCGCGAAGCCGGGATTCCCGTGGTGCAGATTACGACGGGAACCATGTGTCACCTGGATGCGTCCATGGTGGCCCGTGCGGCACGTCAGATGGATCTGGACGCCTTGGATATATTGATTATCGAGAACGTCGGCAATCTCGTTTGTCCGGCGGATTTCGATCTCGGCGAACATGCCCGTGCGGTTTTGTTATCTACGACGGAGGGTGAGGATAAGCCATTGAAATATCCTCCCATGTTCCATATGGCGGACATCGTTGTTATTACCAAGACTGATCTCGCGGGACCGGCGGGATTTGACCGGACGGCAGCTCTGGCTAACCTGAATCGGATTGCCCACCATGCGGATATCCTGGAAGTGTCGGCAAGGACGGGCGACGGCATGGATACCTGGTGCGATGTTCTTCGGCACCTTCGTACACGCGGTTATGCGGGGGATGGACATCACCATCATTGATTGTGATTCGGCATGGAGACGGTATGCAGGCTTCAGCTTTCCCTGACGGGGACTGTACAAGGGGTGGGATTTCGTCCTTTCGCGTACCGTCTTGCTTGTGAAGAAGGACTATCCGGCTGGATCAGGAATGATCCCGGCGGCGTGGCGATTGAGGTAGAAGGTCCGCGGAATCACCTCCTGGCTTTCGTTGAACGACTGGAAACGGAAAAGCCGCCCCTGGCGTCCATTTATAGCATGGAGCCCTGTTGGCTGGAGCCGTCCGGTTTATCCGGCATGGAGATTCTGGAAAGTTCCTGCGACGGTGCGACGGAACCGGTTCTTCTGCCTGATCTGGTGATTTGTCCGGTTTGCTCTGCCGAAATCCGAGATCCGGCGAACCGCCGCTTCGGTTATCCGTTTACCAATTGTACGCACTGCGGACCCCGCTATTCCATCATCGAATCTCTTCCGTATGACCGTGGAAATACGAGCATGAAACATTTTGCCATGTGTCCGGATTGCCGGAGGGAATATGGGGATACGGCGGATAGGCGTTTTCATGCCCAGCCGGTGTCATGTCCTGCATGCGGCCCGTCTCTGGCGTTGTATGGGGAAGATGGTTCCATGGTGGAATCGGGGAGGTCCGGGGAGAAGACCTCGTCAATGATTGCCGCTGCCGCCGATTGCCTGAATGGCGGTGGTATCGTGGCTCTGCTGGGGTTGGGTGGAGTCCAGCTTTTGACGGATGCCCGCAATGAAAAAGCTGTATGCAGGCTTCGCGAACGCAAGAGACGGGATGCCAGGCCGTTTGCCCTGATGGCTCCATCGGAGGCGGTAGTGCGGGAAATTGCCTTTTTATCGCCGGAAGAACGCCGGGTGTTGTCTTCACCGGCGGCTCCGATCGTGTTGTTGCGGCGCAGGGACGATGTTCCGCCAGAATGTTTGCCGGCTCCGTCCGTGTGTATGTTCAGCCCTTGGGTGGGAGTCATGCTGCCGACGACTCCCTTGCATCATCTATTGCTGGATTCCTGGGGAGGGCTTCCCGTGGCAACTAGTGGGAACCTCAGCGACGAGCCCCTGTGCGTGTCGCCTGAGGAAGCCTTGTGCAAACTGGCCGGTGTTGCAGATTTGTTTTTGATGCACGATCGGCCCGTCCTGCGTCCGGTGGACGATTCGGTCGTGCGGGTATGGCGAGGCCGCGAACTTGTGGTGCGCCGGGCACGGGGATATGCTCCCTTGCCTGTGTGCGGCCATGGGGGGGAAGGTGAACCGGTAATTCTGGCTCTGGGAGGGCAGATGAAGAATGCCCTCGGCTGGCGCGTCCGCGGAAGGTCTGTTCTGAGCCAGCATATGGGAGATTTGGATACCGAGGCTTCACTGGTCTCGTTTCGCCGGGAGGCGGATGACCTGGGACACCTGCTGCATGCTTCGCCGGAACTTGTTGTTGTAGATTCCCATCCCGACTACCAGGCTTCCCTGTATGGGCGTGATCTGGCTGAGAGGAAAGGCTTGCCGCTGGTGGAGGTCCAGCATCATGTGGCGCATGTTCTTGCGTGCATGGAGGAGAACGAAGTTCCTTTCCCATGCCTTGGCGTAGCTTGGGACGGTACGGGGTACGGTCCGGATGGTACTGTGTGGGGAGGGGAATGGTTTGCTTTGGAAGAAACTGCTTGGAAGCGTGTGGGACATCTGCGGACATTTCATTTGCCGGGTGGGGATGCCGCCGTCCGGGACCCGCGCCGTGTGGCGTTTTCCCTGCTTGCCGCGCCGGAACTGCAGTCTTGCCGGACATTGCGCGGAAGGTTGCAGGCGGCTTTGGCCCCGGATTTGTCGAAGGCGTGCCGGTTGATGATAGAGAGGGGACTGAATGCGCCGCTTTGCAGCAGTATGGGACGTATTTTTGATGCAGTGGCCTTTTTTCTGGGATTCGACGGATTGATTCGGTGCGAAGGACAGGCTGCCATGCAGCTGGAAGCGTGGGCATGGGAATATCCGGAGGCGGAGTGGGGGCACGTTCCTCCTCTTTCCTGGGGAGAAGGGGACACCGGCGGCGTGATGGACTGGGTTCCGGCATTGCAAGCGTTGGAAACCGGGTTGGCGGCAAGCTGTTCACGGGCGCGGCTGGCATGGTGTTTTCATGACGGTCTGGCGGAATTGATCGTGACGCATGCTTTGAAATCGGGTAGAAACAGAGTTTGTGTAGGCGGCGGGTGTTTTCAGAATGTTCTGTTGCTCGAATTGCTAATGCGCCGGGCGGAACGTGCCGGAGTAACACTCCATGTTCCCCAGCGGGTGCCGGCCCATGACGGAGGGTTGGCGGTCGGACAGATTGCGGCCGTGCTTCATCATTATCCAGCTTATTGATATTATGTGTCTTGCAGTACCAGGTTTAATCACGGGCATTTCGGACGCCGATCCGCTTTTTCGGATGGGCATGGTTGATTTCGGCGGTATTTCCCGCGAGGTCAATCTTGGTTGCGTACCGGAAGCGGAGGTAGGGGATTACGTCATCGTCCATGTGGGAATGGCGTTAAGTGTGATGGATCGCGAGTCCGCCCTGCAGGCGAGGGACGATTTGAGGAAGATGGTGGAGGAGAGCGATACCGGGCGTGGGGAAGGCGCCTCCGAATCGTGAATGTAGCGGCTTTCTATCGTGACCCGGAGGCTGTTTCCCGGCTGACCGGGGAAATTGCCGCCTTGGTGGCGCACCCCTGGAAGCTGATGGAGGTGTGTGGCGGACAGACGCATGCCATTGCGAAGTATGGTCTGGAGGAACTGCTTCCGCCGGAGATTGAGTTGATCCATGGACCGGGATGCCCCGTTTGCGTAACTTCTGTCGGGCTGATTGATCTGGCGGTAGAACTGGCAGGGAAACCTGGAATGATTCTCGGCAGCTACGGAGATATGCTGCGGGTGCCGGGAAGTCGTGGCGATCTGTTGTCGGCTCGTGCCCGTGGTGCCGATGTCCGGATGTTCTATGCTCCGATGGATGCTGTACTGACGGCTCGTGATAACCCGGACAGACAGGTAGTGTTTTTTGCCGTCGGTTTTGAAACGACGGCTCCCGCCAGTGCATTGGCCGTGAAGATGGCTGCCCGGATGGGATTGGACAATTTCTCCTTGCTCGTCGCTCATGTGGCTGCGCCTCCTGCCATGAAAATGCTTTTGGAATCGCCTGACGCTCGTCCGGACGCTTTTTTGGCTCCGGGACACGTGTGTGCCGTGACTGGCGAACGCGAATATGCGGAACTGGCTGTCCGGTATCATGTACCGGTAGCGGTCACGGGGTTCGAACCGGTCGATTTGATGGCGGGTATTCTGGCATGTGTCCGTCAGTTGGAACAGGGTGAAGCGCGTGTTGACAATACCTATGCGCGTGCGGTGAGGCCGGAAGGCAATCCGTCGGCGTTGGAATTGATGCGTGACGTATTTAGTCCGGTGGACAGATTGTGGCGTGGTTTGGGAGTGATTCCCGGCGGAGGCATGGATCTTTCGGAAAGTTATGCCGCGTTCGATGCCCGGAAGAAATTCAGTCTTGCCCTGCCTGCTCTATCTGAAGTACATCTGGAATGCAGGGCTGGGGACGTTTTACGGGGTATCCTGAAGCCGGACTGTTGTCCTGCGTTTGGCGTACGCTGCCGTCCCGAATCCCCCCTGGGGGCGCCGATGGTATCCGGAGAAGGGGCTTGCGCTGCTTATTACCGATACAAAATGAATAGATAACCTTCATGAACACTTGGAGAATCAATCAATGGGGAGCGTTTGCCGCATTCTTTCTGATAGGAAGCATGGCGGGGCAGGTCCGGGCCGAAACGGAGATGAAGCAGCAGCCTAATGTCCTGCTTATCCTCGTCGATGACATGGGATGGCAGGATACGTCCGTTCCTTTTCATTACGGGGACAGCGGCAAGGCTATTCCCTCTCCGGGTAATGCCGTGTTTAAGACGCCGGGCATGGAGAAACTGGCTGCCCAGGGCATGATTTTTACCCAGGCGTATACCCCCAGTGTGTGTTCTCCGAGCCGTACCGCCCTGATGACCGGAAACAATCCGTCCCGCACCCATATCAGTAACTGGACGAATCCTGACAAGCCGGCGGATACGAGTATGCGGGGAATCAAAACCATGCGTCCTCCTGCCTGGAGAATGCAGGGGATGACGTCAGATGATCCGAGCCTTGCCCGTATGCTGCACGACGCCGGTTACCGGACTCTCTTTGTCGGGAAAGCCCATTTCGGACCGACTTCCAATTCAGCCGCTCAACCGGAAAATCTGGGATTCGACGTGAATGTCGGCGGATCGGGAGCCGGGCATCCCGCCTCGTACCTCGGAGAGGATTGCTATGCCGAAAAGTCTTATAAGGAAACGGGAATACACGGAGTCAGGGATGTGCCCAATCTGGAAAAATACTACAACACCGATACGTTCCTGACAGATGCTCTCAGCACGGAGATGGCTTCCGAAATCCGGGAATCCGTGAAAACGGGCAAGCCGTTTTTTGCCTACATGGGGCACTATGCCGTCCATTCCCCCCTGATGAAGGATCCTCAGTTCCAGGCTCTGTATCCCTCCTTGAAGGGAGCTCTTCTGAATTATGCCACCTTGATTTCCGGGATGGACAAATCGATTCTCCATCTTCTGGGAACATTAGACGAAGCGGGTGTTGCCGACCGTACTCTGGTCGTGTTCGCTTCCGACAATGGTGGAACCGCTCCCTGGAAAAACAAATGCCTTCCGCTTCGGGGTATGAAGGGGACTCCCTATGAGGGCGGCATCAGAACGCCCATGATCGTTTCCTGGGCGAAATTGAATCCCGCTCAGCCCCTCCAGCAGCAGTATCCGATCGTCCCCGGTAGCCGGTGTGACCGTGTCGTGGCCTTGCAGGACATGTTTGCGACGCTCGGGAGCATGGCGGGAGGCAAGGTCCCGGACGGTCTGGATTCGTACGATATCAGCGGTCTTCTTCGCGGGGACGGCTCATGCAACCGTCCGCAAACGTATTTCCTCAATTTCCCGCACCAGCACAACGATGCCTATTACGTCCTGTACCGGGAGGGAGACTGGAAGGTTATCTACCGGTACCATACGAAAAAGTGGGAACTTTACAATCTCAAGTCGGATATGGAGGAACAGCATGATTTGACCCGGGAATGTCCGGAACAGTTGCAGGCCATGGCTCGCAAACTGGTGACGGAACATACCAGGCATGGCGCTCAGTTTCCGATTGATACTCAGACAGGACTTCCGGCGGTTTTCGTTATGCCGGATCAATCTTCAAAATAACCGGTTTCATGTTTTCCTGCCCGGTTCCCTACGATGATTCCGACCGCGTGTCTCTGGCTTGCGGCGGAGGCGGATTGCTGATGAACCGTCTGCTGGAGGAAGTGTTCTTTCCGGCTTTCGGGACAGATTCGTCTTCTCTGCATGACTCTTCCCTGCGTTCCGTACCGGGGGAAACGCTGGCAATGACGACGGACAGTTTTGTCGTCCATCCACTGGTGTTTCCCGGCGGAGACATCGGCTCGCTGGCTGTTCATGGGACGACGAATGATTTGGCGATGAGCGGTGCCCGTCCCTTGTATTTGAGTGCGGGATTTATTCTGGAGGAGGGTCTTGAAGTGGCCGTCCTGAAACGAATCGTCAAGTCGATGGCCCGTGCCGCCTCCGAGCTGGGAGTGAGCATTGTGACGGGCGATACCAAGGTCGTGGAAAAAGGGAAGGGCGATGGCGTTTACATCAATACATGCGGCATCGGTTCTCCGGAATACCCGGGATTGATTGCTCCCTCTTCTATCCGAGAGGGAGATGCGGTGATCGTCAGCGGTGATTTGGGACGGCATGGAATGACGATTATGAGCGTGCGGGAAGGATTGGGGTTCTCCTCGTCGCTGGAGAGCGATTCGGCTCCTTTGTGGCCGTCGGTTGATACTTTGATCCGGAGCGGTGCCGACATCCATTGCTTGCGGGACATAACCCGCGGAGGCCTGACAACAACCCTGAATGAAATTGCCGATTCGTCCGGATTGGGTATTGTTCTGGACGAAGCATCCATCCCGGTCTGCGACGAAGTGCGTTCCGCCTGTGACGTTCTGGGGTTGGATCCCCTCCAGGTGGCTTGCGAAGGGCGTTTCCTGGCGATCGTCCCGGCGGATGCCGCCGCGCGGACTTTGGCTGCCCTGCGTTCCGTTCCCGTTTCGTCCGGAGCATGCGTTGTGGGGCGGGTAGAACGCCGCACGGCAGCACCTCTTGTGATGAATGGCGTCATGGGGGTAAGGCGTATACTGGGCATGCCATCCGGAGCCCAGCTGCCCAGGATCTGCTAAACTTTGGCGTGTTGATGGGGTGGATTGTAGAGGAAAAATAAGTTGAAAGACATTTTTTTCGTGAATGAAATGCCGGGAGAATTTGTCTATCCTGCATGCCAGAATTCTCAAATGCATTTAGCGGGCTCAAGGAAGACCGGAAGCTGACGGATAAGGAGTTGATTCGTGCCATCCGGTTTATGATTGCAGCGGAATATGAAGCTATCCAACTTTATGAGCAGTTGGCGGAATCCATTGACAACGAACTTGCCAAAAAAGTCCTGATTGAAATCTCCAATGAAGAAAAGGAACACGCGGGCGAGTTTTACAGGCTCCTTCACGAGCTGGCCCCTGAAGAACAGGGCTACTATGATGAAGGAAGTGAGGAAACAGAGGAAAAAATCAAAAAATTGGGTAAATCCTGACCGTTTCATTCCGGGAGTATCCCGTTGACAGTTATTCGTGAACCCTCGTGTTCATCGTGCCCGGTTCGACATTTTTGTCGAGTCGGGCTTTTTTTGTGTAGAAACGTTTTTGCCTTAATCTGGGATGGGGATCATTTTTCTGATCGTAAGGTGGTTATAATTGGTTATTTGGTGGATGTGGGGAGAAATTACAGTTAATTAACCCTCATGATGTCGACTTTGTTGAAGCGGTTTGGCAATCCGTTATCAAGGCCAAATTTCTCTCAGAAAATAGCCTCAATGTATGTTTCTACAATAAGTGTTTATTCTTCTTGTTATTGTATTATTAACTATTTATAATAAGCGACTTATTGTTACTCATAACGGATTACCAAACTGCTACGAAAGAGAAAAATATTACCGTATTCTCTTTTGCGATGAAACTCAGACTACCTCTCCTGTTGGCAGCGGCCGTTATGGCTTGCTATTCTCATGTTTCTCTCTCTGCTGACACTGCCAATGGTTTCAGTATCAATTTTTATACAGGCGACGATGCCAAACTTAGTGGAACCGACACAACTGGAATGATAGCTGTTCAAGGCCAGAATTGGTTCAACTGGAACCCTGCTGCTGCCAACACACCGGTCAATATTACAACAAATAATGCAGGCCAAGCCATAACCGGTCTTACGATTTCGTCAAGTAAAACGGGGACTTGGGGGCCGGGAGCTCAGAAAACAACACAGACGGATAAACTCCTCGCCACTTATCTTGATACAACAACATCAACTTCGTTCAGTGTCACAATAGCTGGAGTTCCTTATTTGTCCTCGACACTCTACTTAATCATGTCCGGCGACGGAGGGAAGTTCACCGCCATGAATGTCAATGGAACCAACTGGACTTATAAAGACGGAGCAATGGCCGAGGGAACCGAAGCCTGGGGGGATCGTAAGCAAAACCAGGGCGCTTTGACATTGGGAACCAATGTCCTGCAGATCGATGACATTATCGGGGGCAATATTTCCATTTCTAATGTACTTAGCTCTGGGCGAGGGACGATTGCGGGGATACAGGTTGTCGATACATATGAGGGAACCTATTTGTATCGGACGCTTGATTCCACGGGTGGGGCGTGGTCCGATGCTCTATGGTCTGAGACGGATGGTACAGCCGGTACTCTTGCCTGGGGAGGAGCGGGGAATGGAGCCGTTCTCAAGGCAGACGCAGGCGGATCGACATTGACTTTGTCCGGGACGGTCGTATCGGACGGCGTTATCCTTCAATCCGGGAAATTGATTCTTTCCGGAGGAACGCTTAATATGACGGGACCGGCTGCGTTTGTGACGGGATCGTCAAGCACGATCAAATTTGATGGAACCACCGTTACGTCAAGTGGCACATTGGTCTTGTCGGGAACCGGCACATACGAGATTTCGGATTTATCGTATCTTCCTCTTTCCGTGAATTTAACGGGAGGTACTCTCAATGTTTCGGGAGATACGACAGTAGGGGATGGAAGAAATATATGGATTGGAAGTAATGCTACTTTCGATGCTCAATCAGTAACTATTTCATCGGGTGGTTCCGTAAGTGTTGCAAATGTGGGTACTTTCAAGGCTACCTCACTCACCATTGAACAGGGGGGAACCGTATCCATCAATCAGAGTTTCTCTGATGCTCTGAAGGTAGATTCCTTTTCAGGGAATGGCGAACTTGTTTTGGCGACAGCCATGGGATTTAACAAAGATACTCTTCCCGGGGTGCATGAGTTTTTGAAGGATTTCAGTGGGACTTTGACTTTGGGTGCCCCTGCGGAATATTTTTTCAATTACAGTGGTGCGGATATGGATTCGAACCTCACTCTTGGGAAAGATGGTATGACGATCCATGTTACAAAGGGAGCTACGTTCAGGATCAACCATAAAACTGCCGGATCAAATACTTTCGGTAATAAGTTTATTCTTGATGCCGGTAGTACGTTCCGCAAAGAAGACGGTAGGCCTCTGATCTTTTCCGGAGATATCTTGATGAATGGGAATGACACAGAATCTATCAATCTCATGGGGTATTGGGGTGGTCCCAAGGAAACGAGATTCACAGGAAAGATTTCCGGGCAGGGCAAAGTTCAAATATATGATAACTGGGCTAGTGAGAAATTTAGTCTGTATAATCCTGAAAATGATTTTTCAGGATTATGGCAAATCGCAACCTCCAGTGGTAAAGAGATTACTCTGGAATTGAGTGCGGACGCAATGTCCAAAGCGTCTGTGGAAATTGGAGGAAAGGGAGAACTGTATATCAATACGGCAAACGCTTCCGTCATCGGATTGTCCGGGACTGATCCCGCCGGAAAAATAACGAGTGCTACTGCTGGCAATACCTTGGCGATTCAGTCCGGTAGTTATGCCGGCAGCATCGGCAACAATCTGAATTTGAACAAGACAGGAACAGACGCATTGACGTTGTCCGGCGATTTGAGCGCTTTCAATGGTTCCATGACTGTTTCCTCCGGTGATTTGACCCTGACCAACTATACGGGTAGTGGGAAATTAGTTGTGGATGGGGGCAAGCTGGTATTGGGAGGAACCGGCGAGTTGAACCAGTCTTCTACCGTTGCCGCCGGTGCAACGCTGGTGATCAACGATGGGACACGGAAGCTCTATATCAGCAACAATAAAACATTCGACTCGGGAACCATCGAAATCAAGGAAGGAGCTATGTTCCGCACGACGTCACTGTGGAAACATCACCTGACTTTTGGTTCGGAGTCAACTTTAAAGGGAGCCGGAACCTTCCGTTTTGACGTCCCGGAAACAGACACTCAAAATGATGGTTTCCGCAATCTGACTCTCCAGGGAAGTACGTCCGGATTTACGGGTACTCTCGAATTGCTCGGAACCGACTGGGATGAAAACCAAAAAGCCTATCGTACCCGACTTTATCTGGATTCTGCCGATGGCGTCTTTGGAGGAATTATCAAAACCGTTGGTATTAGTAAAACGAGCGGAGGCGATAGCAGCGTCATCGACGAAAACGTCACCCCCAATCCCGTGCAGATCATCGTGCAAAAAAACATGAGCGTCGGAGGCTTTGAAGGGAAAGGCGGGCAAATTACAAGCGACCAGACATCAGGTATCGACTTGACGGTCGGCAACGGGGATGACCATGTGTTCGGCGGCTCAGTCGGCGCCAATGTGAATGTGATCAAAGTAGGTGCGGGGTCCCAGACATTTAGCGGTGACATGTCCTCCTTCAACGGCACATGGGAAGCCGGGAATGGAATTTTGGATCTGAGCGAAGCAAGGAATCTGAGTAATGGTCTCGCCTCTTATAAACTGAGTGGCGGTGAGCTGCGGGCCTCTTTCGATCTTTTAGCCGGATCAACCCTTTCGACGACGGGTGTGTCCGCTGGTTCTTTGACAGGAAATATGACACTTGCCGGAGGAACGGTGGTCGTTCTGAACGATACAAGTGCTCCGCAATATGTCATTCATGGGGATTTGACCCTGGGTGCGGGGGACGGTACGAAGCTTGTTCTCGATTTGACGGATCTCGCGTCTTTGGAGGCGAGAGCGACTCCCTACGAATTCAAATTGTTCCAGAGCGACAATGCTCCTGTTTCGTTGACATTGAACGATATTGAGACGGTAGGCTTGATCGTCGACAGTTCATCCCGCGATTCTTTGACGTTTGGCACGGATACGTCTTCCGGAAATATCGTTACCATGGCATTGACGAAGGCTGAAACCGTTACCCTGACATGGAATGGAAGCGGCAGCCTTTGGGAAACCAAAAACGATGCTTCTTCGTGGAAGGCGGATGATGCTTCGGTTGACACGAGCTTTCATACCGGGGACAGAATTGTCTTTGCGGAAACAGACGGAAATACCACGGTAACGATTACGGGAACAGTCAAACCCCAGAGCATGAGTGTGACAGGTGGAGATTACATCTTCAATGCCGGTACGGACGGAACTATTGCGGGCAGCAGCGCTCTGACAATGACCGGAGGCAGTCTCACCATGAACCTTGCCAATGCCGGATGGGATGGCGCCATCGACGTTACGGACAGTGAATTGAAATTTGGAGAACAATCCCTGGGAACAGGCCGGATTACTCTGCACGATGGGGCTGTCCTGACATGGCTTGCCGGAAATGAGGAGGATATTTCTTCACGTCTTGCCTGGGAAGAGGATGCCGCTATTTCCCTGGGTGTTGCCGGAGGAAGCGATGAGGTTACATTCGGAACGTCGGCGGCTCATGCTGCCCATATCACTAAACTTGGGGATGGTACTCTGACGCTGAATGCCGCCGGGCGTTTGTCCGGAACAATCGCGGTGGGGACAACGGAAAAAGCGGGAGGAACTCTGAAATTGTCGGGAGGAGGAAGCGGAGGAGGAGCGTTCAAGGGTGACATTTCTGTCATCAACGGTACTCTCCTGATGGCGGCCGTAGATGTGACCGGCTGGAATTCCAATAATGCGTTGAATACATCCGGTATCCGGGTGGAGGAACAAGGCCGAGTTCAGGTAGACGCACGACAAACGTTTTTCAAGTTGCTTCTGACTCTGAAAGGAGGCACTGTGACCGGAACTGCAGGCTTTGATCTGTTTGGCGATGGAGCCAGTGTTGTGACGGAAGCGTCGGACCGGCAAGCGGAAATCGCTACTGCTATCGGGCTTCGCCAGAATGATACTGTATTTAACATTGCGGATGGGGCATCGGCCGTCGATCTCCTCGTATCGGGAACAATTAAAAACAACGTAGATGCCAATGCGGCAGGTAATCACAACTTCATCAAGCAGGGTGACGGGTATTTGAAAATTACCGGATCTTACGATGCAACGGGTTCCGTGACCGTGCAGCAGGGGACGCTGGAGTTCAATTCTGGAAGTGATGTGAAGGCATCCGGTCTGTCGATTGGAGGAGAAGCGGTGATCCTCATGAATGGAACGGCTGCAAACGGTTCTTCCTACGGCGGTGCCCTTTCCGGCTACGATGGCAGCGCCGGCACATTGGAAGTTGCCGCCGGCAGGAAACTTTCCCTGACGGGAAACAGCGCTTCGTTTGGCGGTACTTTGCAGCTTGATGAAAATTCATCTCTTGTCCTGACAGGCAATATGGGGGCTGCCGACTTGTGCGGTAGCGGCTCCATTGTGGTCAACGGCGGCGAAACGGTCATTTCCGGCGGGAATGACGGTGCTTCGCTTTTCGGTGGAACGGTGTCCGTCACGGGCGGTACTCTCCGTGCCGGTTCGGATACGGGCCTGGGTGCCAATGATATCACCCTTACGGGAGGTACGCTGGACATCAACGGCAAGTCGCTTGCCAACCGTATCGTTGTCTCGGGCGGCATCATGACCGGGACGGACAATTCGTCGGTCGGAGATGTCGTGGTTAGCAAGAACTTCTCTATGGCGGGTTCGCTCTCCGTTGCCTCTCTGTCTATTGATTCCGGCGTCACGGTGTCGTCCGCCAATCTGACATCGCGCGGCAACATGACTATGGGCCGCGGAGCCTTGCTCTCTACGACCGGTACGTTGACGCTGACGGGAGGCACTTCCCTCAACCTGACAGCCCTTAACCTGACGCGCGACGATGCTTCCATTGCTGTCACCGGCACCCTCGCCGTCACCGGAGACTCTCCCGTTTCCATCAATTTGGGAGACGACTTCATGTCGAACCAGATTAGCGAAGGCAACTACACGATTCTGAGCGCTACGGGAGGACTTGATCTCAGCCAATTCGAGGCCGGTACCTCACTGGACGGAACTCTTTGGAGCGAAATCTCCGACGTGTATCAATTCGAACTGGCCCTTTCCGACGATCGTACCAGCCTCTTCCTTCACGCCAGCATTGACAACAACAAGGCATGGCAATGGATCGGCGTTCCTTCCGGTACATGGTCGAACGGCTCCGCCCTGGAATGGAAGGACAAGGATACCGGCCCCGAAGGCAAAGCCGTCTTCTTCGGCGCGGAAACTCCTCAGGATCAAACCGTGCAAATTGACGAATCCGGAGTCAACCCCATCTTTGTCCAGATTCAGTCGAATGCCGCCTACACCTTCACTGGTGGTGCCATCTCCGACTATACAGGCAACGGCAACACCAAACCTACTTCTCTGATGATGGCCGGCACGGGGATCGCCGTCTTCCGGAATGCCAATACCTTCACCGGAGACATTACCCTGACTAAGGGGACCCTCGTCATGCAGAATGCCGCAGCCCTGGGCAACGGAGGAACGATTTTCTTCAATGACGGTACGCTGGAATTCGGTGCCGGTTCCACTGACGTTTCCTCCCGGTTTGCCGTCAACAACGGCAAAGACCTCAAACTGGCCGTCTCGCAGGATGTCGATATTGCCCTTTCCGGTCTTTCCGACGATTTGACCGGCAAGACCGACCTCCTTCTGGAAAAATCCGGGGCCGGCAACCTGTCGCTCACGCAGAACTTCGCCGGAAGCATCCACATCACCGACGCCTCGACGGAAGAAGCGGGTATCCGCATCCGGCGCTCGGACTCCGGAGGTTCCCTGACCCTCCAGGGGGCGGCCTACCATTCGGTGGAAGTCGACGCCCTCGACACTCTCATCATTGACGGTCAAACGGACGATACCGTCACCCTGGACGTTCCGACTCTGGGGACAGGTTCCGTCCTCCTCCGGAACGGCAAGACACTCGTTCTTGCCTCGGACGGAGCCCTGGCCAACAAACTGGAACTGTGTGACGGTTCCTCCCTCAGTCTGGCTGGCGGTGAAAATACTCTCTCCGGAGATATCTCTGTTAAGACATCCGATGGGCAGGCTGCCATCCATGCCAACGGTTCTCTGGTTGCGCTTTCGGGTACGATCCGCGGAGTCTCTCCCTCCCTGCGTTCCATCACGTTCTCCGACAATTTGCTGCTCGACAACGGAACGTTCGACTTTTCAGCAGGTACCGTGGAAGACAGCGTTCATCTGATCCTCGGCAACGGAACGGACGCCGCTGCAATCGACCTGGGCACCGACGAGGACAAGTCCTTGCGCATTGCCGGCCTTACGGCAAACGAAGCCTCATCTGTTTCCGGTATCGAAGGACAGAAGTTGGAACTGGTCGATGCCGAACTGAAAGGATCCCTTTTGGGAGGTTTTACCGTTAACGTTGCGGGTGACGACGCCCTTCCGGGTGCCTCCGTCATCCTTCAAGACGGATTCTCTGCCGAAAGCGGCATTTCCTTCCTCGTCTCCGGAGGGACGCTGGACCTCGGCAACCTGTCCCTCCAAAACGCCATTACCGTTACGTCCGGAACTCTCGCCCAGGCTTCCAACTGGGACGGCGGGAGCGAAGTCACTGTCGATACCTCGGCCGGAGCTTCCGACATCGTCCTGGGAGGGCTCAAGGCCAGTGCTCTCACCCATGTGACGACCGGAGCCGGAACAACAGTTTCCGACATCGGTCACGGTACTGTAGCCCTCGCTACCGCCAGGCTCACGCTGGATACTCCGAACACTCTTACCTACAAGCCCTCAACAGGTTCCCTGACTGGCGACGGTATTGCCGTCCTCAAGTTCGGAACGACCCCGGACGGAGCCGAAGACGGAGACGCCATTTCCTTGCGGGACGGAACCAGGATGATTATTTCCTTGGGCGACGATCTCAAGGATAATGTATTGGAGAACTTCTCCTTCTCCTTCGACAAGGACGAACTCCTGCCCGATTACGCCGAACCGGGGGACAAAGTCAACAGTCTCCTCTTCACGATCACCAACGGTATTCTCGACTTCGACGCAAGCCGTGTCGACTTCGATCCTCTCCTCAAAATATGGGGACTGAAGATAGCCGGAATCGAGGGAGGATCCATCATCGCCAACGGCAACCTCTCCGTCTGGCAGGCCTCCAAGGAAGGTAACGTCACCGGGTACGATGACCTCGTCGACTACCGCGCCGTCTACGTCAACAGGGACATGAGCATCACCCTGC